>ERZ780207.68-NODE-68-length-126923-cov-14.107285_pt1 | contig 126923 bp, 110 predicted proteins | sample MGYA00510977_ERZ780207 | MGnify/ENA primary metagenome ERZ780207 (study PRJEB29588, sample SAMEA2151383) | human gut metagenome | biome: human gut; feature: human-associated habitat; material: faeces | place: Denmark | collected 2008/2010 ...
ATGAACTCAAATAATCAAAAGAGCCGAAAAAGATATCTACAAATTAGCAATTCTTACAAAAGTTTCGATATTTATATATGCAAATTCGCTTAATACAGATGATTTGATTCTATTATATATGTGCTAAGTTTGAGTTTTAAATATCAAATGTATACAAATATAAGGTATAAACTTTCTAAAATAATCCATACTTTTACCATAGTAAATATTTTGTTCTTAAAAATATATGAGCGGATTTCTCCGGCAAGTACGTCTGCGGAATGGAGATTAGTATGAAGAATAATACCAAAATTCTAAATAAAGTATATGAAAATGAAAGTGATTTTATTAAATGCGGAATTACCGGCTGGTGTTTAGAGGTAGTATGGACAGGTATGATTAACTTTCTAAATAACGATAAAAAATTATCTTGTAATACGTCACTTATTATGTTTCCAATTTATGGTATGGCTTTTTTAATTAAACCTATCAGTAAATTAATTAAGAATCTTAATTTCTTTTTTCGTGGCTGTATATATACAGGATTAATCTTTGTAGTTGAATATGTAAGTGGATTAAATCTTAAAAAGCATAATATTTGTCCTTGGGATTATAGCAAAGCCAAATATAATATAAAAGGCATAATCCGTCTGGATTATGCCCCTGCATGGTTTACTGTAGGTCTGTTATATGAAAAATTATTATTGTTAGGCTGGCATCTAAGACGGAATGATTGAAATTCCCTTAACTACGCCGTCTAATCCATCATAAGTAATAGTCATTCCATTTTCAGTATAAGATAACTCTGGAAATTCTCCATTGTCAACTTCACATTCCCTGTCTTTATAGAACTCTATTACTGCCTCAAATGGTATGCCTAATCCTATTCCGTTAGAAAGTTTAAAATCTCTGTAGCCGGAATTCCCTGATTTATCATCTGTTTTCGTATTGTCTGACACATTATCTGCAATTCTTAGTCCATATACCTGACATTCCTGTATACTTTTAACCGTATCACTGTCATTCTTAAGATAGACATTTATAGTATCATAATTCTCAATAAGCTGAATCATTCTCTCGTCCTCTTCGGGTTGTAAATCTGATATATCAAATACACCTAAGTCCGCATTTACCACATAATTAATCTTCGCAAAATCATCAAGTGTACATGGTAATTCAAAACTTTCACCAGCCAGACTGAAACCTGTCGGCATAAATGAGCCATCACCACTAATCTCATATACTGTTTTATCCACAGAACTGCCATTATTATTGCTGCTCTTTCCACAACCTGTCGTAGATACAGCCACAATTATCACAATCTGTAATATTAATATCGCAGGCATACCTATGACGAATTTAGTGTGCTTTGTCTTATGTCTGAATAACTGCATTCCTGCAATTGCTCCGATGCTTCCACCTAATATAGCTGAAAGAAATAACGATTTTTCCGGAATACGCCATCTTCTCTTAATAGCTTTACTTTTGTCAATTCCCATCATTGCAAATGCAATGATATTAATCACTATCAGATATATTAATATAAATTTCTTCATTTCTTATTCAGCTTCTTTATCTTTATCTTCCTTATATGTGCTTGCAATATATAATTCGTCTAACTGCTTCTGGTCAACTACATTAGGTGCATCAGTTAAGAGACAAGATGCATCTTTAACCTTTGGAAATGCGATTACGTCACGAATATTATCTTCCTTAGCCATATGCATTATAAGTCTGTCAAGACCAAATGCAAGACCTGCGTGTGGTGGAACACCATATTTGAATGCATTTAAGAGGAAACCGAATTTCTCATATGCTTCTTCTGTAGTGAACCCTAATGCTCTGAACATCATTTCCTGAATATCATCCTGATGTATTCTTACACTACCACCACCCAGCTCTGTACCATTAAGTACGATATCATATGCTTTAGCTCTTGCTTTACCCGGATCTGTTTCTACTAAATCAATGTCCTCTTCCATTGGCATTGTGAATGGGTGATGCATTGCAACATATCTTTCTTCTTCATCAGAATACTCAAATAATGGGAATTCTGTAATCCATAAGAAGTTATATGTGTCTTTATCAAGCAAACCTAATTTATCAGCAATTTCACATCTTAATGCACCAAGTACGGCATAAACTATCTTATTCTTATCTGCTGCAAATAAGAGTAAATCTCCAGGTTTACCCTCCATTCTATCAACGATGGCGGCTAATTCTTCCTCTGTCATAAATTTAGCAAATGATGACTTATATGTTCCATCTTCATTGATTGCAAGATAAGCAAGACCTTTTGCACCATAACCTTTTGCAAATTCAACTAATGCATCTATCTTCTTTCTTGGCATTGATCCCTGACCATTAGCATTGATACCACGAACAGAACCGCCATTTTCCAATGCACTTGTAAATACTGAAAATCCACAGTCTTTAACAACATCTGAGATATCTTTAAGTTCAAAACCAAATCTCGTATCAGGCTTGTCTGAACCGAATCTGTCCATTGCTTCCTGCCATGTCATTCTCTTAAATGGTATCTTAATCTCTACACCTAAGATTTCTTTCCATAATTTTGCTAAAAGTCTTTCATTTACATCTATAACATCATCAATATCTACAAATGATAATTCCATATCTATCTGTGTGAATTCAGGCTGTCTGTCCGCTCTTAAATCTTCATCTCTGAAACATTTAGCAATCTGTAAATATCTGTCATAGCCTGAGCACATTAATAACTGTTTAAATAACTGTGGTGACTGTGGTAATGCATAGAAATTACCAGGGTGAATACGGCTAGGCACAAGATAATCTCTTGCTCCCTCAGGTGTACTCTTAGTAAGTATAGGTGTCTCTATCTCTAAGAAGCCTTCTTCTGCCATAAATGAACGTACTAATGTTGTAACCTTACTTCTTAAGATAAGATTTTTCTGTATATGAGGTCTTCTTAAATCAAGATATCTGTATTTTAATCTTAATTCATCTTTAACAGTCAGACCATCTTCAATTGGAAATGGTGGTGTAAGTGATTCTGAGAGTATTCTTAATGATGTTGCTCTTATTTCAATCTTACCTGTTGCAAGATTCTCATTAACTGCACCACCACGTTTCTCAACTCTTCCCTCTACTGCTATTACATATTCGCTTCTTATTGTCTCTGCCTTAGCAAAGCCCTCAGCCTTAACATCATTTTCATCAAATACAATTTGCAAAATACCTGAACGGTCTCTTAAATCTACGAATATAAGACTTCCTAGATTTCTTCTCTTAGCAGCCCAGCCCATTACTGTAACTGTTTCGCCTATATTTTTTTCAGATAATTCTGTACATCTGTGACTTCTTTTAAGTCCTTTCATTGACTCAGCCATTTTATTTTTCTTCCTTTCTTTTTATGAAATTTGCAATTTCGTCAAGCGAAATATTTGTCTGTTCTCCATCTTCCATACATTTAACATTAGCACTGTTTTCATTTATCTCATTTTCGCCGATAATGACTGTGTATTTAGCACCTATCTTATTAGCATATTTCATCTGTGCTTTAACACTTCTGTCCATATAATCTGTTTCTACAACAATTCCACTGTTTCTAAGATTATTAACAATACTATATGCCTTAGCCTTAGCTTCTTTACCAAGAATACCTACATATAATGCAACTGGTTCTTCAGGTTCAAGCGTAACACCCTCTTTATCAAGAAAATATCTGATTCTCTCGATACCCATGCCAAAGCCTGCCGATGGTATATCCTGTTTCTCATCTATTTCATGAACAAGTCCGTCATATCTTCCGCCGCCACATAATGTAAAGCCTTCTGAATTAACGAACTCAAATACTGTCTTAGTATAATAATCAAGTCCTCTTACTATTCCTGTATCGATTTCATATGGAATATTAAGTGCTGTAAGTATAGACTGTAATTCTTCAAAATGTGCCTTACATTCATCATCAAGATAATCAATTGTTCTTGGTGCATCGGCAACAATCTTCTTACATGTTTCTACTTTACAGTCAATTACTCTTAAAGGATTCTTGACCATTCTCTCTCTACATGTTTCACACAGGCAATCCTCATGCTGTTTTAAATATGCAAGTAATGCTTCATTATATGTCTTTCTGCAATTAGCACAACCGATACTGTTAATGTGTAATTTTGCATCTTTCAATCCTAATTCTCTTATAATTGTCGATACGAGTGATATAAGTTCAACTTCTACCATAGGACTCTTCGAGCCTACTATTTCTACACCAAACTGGTGATGCTGTCTAAGACGTCCACTCTGTGGCTTCTCATATCTGAATGCAGGTGTTACATAGAATAACTTAGTTGGTGCAGGTTCAGCATACATATTATGTTCAAGATATGCTCTTATTGCACCTGCTGTCCCTTCTGGTTTAAGAGTTATGCTTCTGTCGCCTTTATCAACAAATGTATACATTTCTTTCTGTACTACGTCAGTTGTCTCTCCAACGCCTCTCTGGAATAATACTGTATGTTCAAATACAGGTGTAATTATCTCTTTAATATTATATCTTTTAGCTACATCTCTACATATTTTTTCAATTACGGTACGCTCATGCATACTCTCTCCGTACCAATCCTGTGTACCTCTTGGTGCCTGTGTAATCATTCTTCTCTATCTTCCTTTCTCGTGATTTTATTTATATCAACATTATGAATTACTCGCATAAATGCAAGAAATATCTTCATGTCAAAATTCTTGACTTCATCAATCATAAGTTCAATTGCCGTATTGAAATCAAATGCTTTTCTGTATGTTCTGTTAGATATTAATGCCGCAAATACATCACTGACTCTTAGTATCCTTGCTGACAACGGAATATTTTCACCTGCTAAATTCTCCGGATAGCCGCTGCCATCATAATTCTCATGGTGATATAATACCGCATCTAATACATCATTAGAAAAACCTTTTTCAGACAGTATATCATATCCTAATTTAGAATGCATCCTTATATATTTTAATTTTTCTACATTCAAGGTATCATCTCCACCATATAAATATGCGTATACCTTAACTTTTCCTATATCGTGTACCATACCTGCCATCGCAAGCATATTACAATATTTATCATCTAACCCTAATTCTTTGCCAATATCATAGGCAAGATTGCTTACACATATTCCATGCATCAATGCTTCTGGTATAGAATTTATATTAAAGTCTATAATTTCATCAGCAGCATTTTGGATATCATTATCATCTTCTTTATTGATATCATCATCTTCTTCAACAGAAGCATTTTTGAAACATTCATTTTCCTGAATAAATCTGTTCTTTCTTTCAATCATTTCATCAATTTTCTCTATATATAAATCAACATCTTTGACATTTTCAATTCTCTCAATACGCTTTCCGTCAGGAAATACCATTTTCGTAGAAGCACCTGCACCTACTGCAAGGATTGTCTGTTTCTCTTCCATAATCAGGATATTATATATACCCTCTCTTGACTTTCTTGCATATCCAACATTTTCAAGGTTACCTGTCATATTCTTCTGTCTATACAGATAATATGGTTCTAAATCAAGTCTCTTGGCTGTTTCTTTAGTGATTTCCATAATTTCTTCACTATTTTCAAATGCATAATCCTTATATTTGTCCTTGAAAATATTTAGTCTTGCTGCCCTCTTAAGTGCAAGCGAGTGAATCGTAAGGCTGTCAGGTTTAAGCTCCTCAACCATTTTCATATTATATCTTATATCGTCTGCATTTTCATCAGGAAGTCCTAATATAAAATCCATATTAATGTTGTCAAATCCCTCTTCTCTTGCCATTTTATAGGCATTAATGAACTGCTCTACAGTATGATGTCTTCCTATTATCTTAAGTGTCTCATCTTTCATGGTCTGGGGATTAATAGATATTCTGGTAACTCCATGCTTCTTAATTACTGCAAGCTTCTCTCTTGTAATACTGTCAGGTCTGCCCGCTTCAACCGTAAATTCATATAATTTGCGGACATCGAAACATTCTTCTATCTTTCCTAATAATTTTTCTAACTGATAAGGTTCTAATGTCGTAGGTGTCCCTCCACCAACATATATAGTAGAAATCTTCTTATGTGCAAATGCATTTTTACAAAACTCTATTTCCTTGCAGACTGCATCTAAATAACTGTCAATTTTATTCCTGAATCTTGAAAGCGGATTAGACGTAAATGAACAATATAAGCATGTACTAGGGCAAAATGGTATGCCAACATATAGACTATATCCGTTCTTATAATCCATCTCATCAAGAATATTTAGTTCATTTCTTGAGATTTTCACACTTTCTTTTGCCTTAATATCTGACAGATAATAATTCTCTTTCATAAAATGAACTGCCTCTTCATCGGACATTCCATTTTCTAATAATTCCGAAGTTATTTTTGTAGGACGAATACCTGATAATGTTCCCCATAATAATTCTTTCCCCGAATAATTATGCAATATATCATAAAGTTTTCTCTTAAGAATATTCTTAGTCTCTTTACGGTCATACTTACCATTTAAGTCTGTTGCTGCCTTGAACTTTTCAATTGTTACCGGCTTAAATTGTGTATCATTTAATTTCTCTAACAGTTTAATTTCCAAACTTTCAGAATTAAAATCACATTCTAATATAAGTCTTGCATCATTTAATCGTTCTGACTTATCCGTACACATTTCCTCGCCCGGATAAAATGACCTTACTATTCCCTGTATATCGTATTCGAAATCAAATTTGTCTATATATTTAATAAAAATCATATAATGCCTTTTCCTGACCTATTGTAGTATCCATTTCATGTCCCGGATATACTACTATATTACTGTCTAATACTAATAATTTTTCTGTAATTGAACGTATAATTGCCGATTCACTTCCTGTTGGAAAATCAGTTCTTCCATGTGAATGATAGAATAGTGTATCACCACTAAATAATACCTTTTCAGCTTCAACTAAGTAGCAGCAGCTTCCTATTGTATGTCCGGGTGTATGAATAACCTTAAATGTTATCTCATCAAGTGTTATTTCATCTCCTTCATTAACAAGTATATCTGCATGTCCTGTTGTTGGTATTCCAAATGCCCTGCCAAGATTTGCTTCGCCGCTAATTACATCTTTCTCCTGTTCAAGCATATACGACTTAATACCAAAACGTGTTCTTAATGTATCTACTGCACCTATATGGTCGAAATGTCCATGTGTGAGAAGTATCGCAATCGGCTTTAATGTCTTAGTAAGAATCCTTCTTTCAATTACTTGAGCCTCATCACCTGGATCAATTATTATAACTTTATCACTGTCAACTCTTCTTACAAGATAACAGTTTGTCCTTACTGGTCCGACTATTATCTTCGTAATTTCTAAATTTTTCATACTAAACTCCATTCCGCAGACGTTCACGTCGGAGGAATCACGAGCCAAATGTCAGATTTGGCTCTGCGATAAGAGCTAAATGTGGCGCCTGCGATACATTTAGCTGTGTGAAAAATCGTCATATCAATTTGATTTTTCACGTTGAACTCCTATTTAATTTCTCTCAATATCTATAATGCTTTCAACTTTTCTCATATTATCAACAAGTTTCTTAAGTTCTTCCACGCTTCCTATCTCAAATGCCATAGAAATCGTTGCAAGTCCCTGTTTATTTGTTCTTACATTCATACTTGTAACATCAATGTTTCGCTCGGTTGTAATCTTTGATAAATCTGCAAGTATACCGGTTCTGTTATTAGCATATATCTTAATTTCTGCCATATATTTATCTTTCTCAGCCGATGAATCATCAGACTTCTGCCATTCTGCTTCTATAAGTCTGCTTCTTTCTATCTCAGGCATATTAAGAATATTTACACAATCTGTTCTATGAATTGATACACCTCTTCCTCTCGTAATGAAACCAACGATTTCATCACCCGGAACAGGACTGCAGCATTTTGAAAATCTTACTGCAACATCATGAATGCCTTTAACTGTTATTCCACCTTTAGATTTAGATACAACAGGTTTTTCCTTGGCTTCTGAAACTGCCTCAAGAATCTCTTCATCCGTAACTTCTTTCTTATGCTTCTTCTCATATTCCTCTACAAGTTTATTAATTACCTGTCCTTCCTTAAGGCCTCCATGACCTAATGCTGCAAGTACTGAGTCCCAATCTCTGAAACCATATTTACGCATTACTTTATCAGTAAATTCAGCTTTAGATAAATCACTTAGAACAATCGATTTGGACTTGCAGTATTTTTCAAGCATTTCCTTGCCTTTTGCTATATTATCCTCTTTAAGTTCTGAACGGAACCACTGATTAATCTTATTTTTAGCCTGTGTGCTCTTAACAACATTTAACCAGTCCCTGCTAGGTCCTTTTGAATTCTGTGAAGTAATAATCTCTATTCTGTCACCATTCTGTATCTGGTAATCTATCGGAACCATCTTACCATTTACTCTTGCACCAACCATCTTATTACCTACTGCGCTATGGATTGCGTATGCGAAATCAATAGGTGTTGAACCACGTGGCAGGTTCATAACATCACCTGATGGTGTGAAGCAGAATACATTTTCAGAGAATAAGTCTAAATCATTCTTAAGCAGACTCATAAATTCTCTGTTATCTGACATATCTCTCTGCCATTCAAGAATCTGTCTTAACCAGCTAAGTTTCTCCTCTTCAGTCTCCTGTGGGTTCTTACCCTCTGCATTTTCCTTGTATTTCCAATGTGCTGCGATACCATATTCAGCAGTTCTGTGCATTTCAAATGTTCTAATCTGTATCTCAAAAGGCAGACCCGATGGACCAATAAGTGTAGTATGAAGTGACTGATACATATTCTGTTTAGGCATAGCAATATAATCTTTAAATCTTCCCGGAATCGGTTTATACATCTCATGAATTATACCAAGTGCCGCATAACAGTCCTTTACCGTATCCACGATAATTCTTACTGCAAATAAATCATATATCTGGTCAAGTGTTTTATTCTGGTTAACCATTTTCCTGTAAATGCTGAATAAATGCTTTACACGTCCGTCTATCTTAGCTTCTATTCCTGCTTTTGAAATCTGTTCACCGACTTCTGATACGATTTCTTCTATGAATTTCTCTCTTGTTGATTGTTTTATTGCAATTTTTTCTGATAAATCTTTATAAATATCAGGTTCTAAATATTTAAGTGATAAATCATCTAACTCTATCTTAATCTTAGAAATACCAAGTCGCTGTGCAATTGGAGCATATATCTCCATTGTCTCTCGCGATTTCTCAATCTGTTTCTCAGGTGACTGATACTGCATTGTTCGCATATTATGAAGTCTGTCGGCAAGTTTGATAAGAATTACTCTTATATCCTTTGCCATAGCAAGAAACATCTTTCTTAAATTCTCTGCCTGAAGCTCTACCTTATCATGCTCATATGATAACTGGGTTAATTTCGTAACACCATCTACTAAAAGTGCAACTTCTTCTCCGAACTCTTTTGTAATATCTTCTGTTGTCATAACAGTATCTTCAACAACATCATGTAACAGACCGGCAACAATAGTTTCCTTATCTAACTCTAATTCTGCTAAAATTATTGCAACCGCAACAGGGTGAATAATGTAAGGCTCTCCTGATTTACGTTTCTGTCCCTTATGGGCATTATATGCAATCTTATAAGCCTTCTCAACCATTGTAGTATCTGTAGATGGATGATATTTATGAATTCCGCTTATAAGACTGTTAAACATTTCATCAGGGTCATCAAACTCTGACGTCTCTTTAACAAGATGTCCGTCGACCATTCTGCCCTGAGTATTACCTTCTGTATTATTAGCTGTATTACTATCGTCACTTTTTCCTGTTTTACCGTCTACTTTATCTTCTAATGTTACTGTGTCTTTGAGTTCAGTGCTAATATTTTCCTGCTTCATGGTATCGCCTCAGTTCTGTTAGATTTTTTATATCAGACTACAATATTTGATTCTCGCTATATACTGTTACAAGTACAAAAGTCTATATATCAGAATATTATAATAAGTTTTACCTCAAAATGCAATATTTTTACTATTAAGGCATGCACGAAAAAAACACTAATTGTTGGCTTTATCTTGTTCATATAGCACAATTAGTGTTTTATTCTAATCTCATTACAAATATTATTACCACCTAAATCATCATTTAATATTTATAAATTCGATTTTTAACTCCATATTCATTCCATCAGCAATTCTCTTTAATGTAGCCACAGATGGATTTGCAATACCTCTTTCAATTTTACTAATATCTGACTGATATATCCCCGTTATTTTTGAAAGTTCCTTTTGTGTCATATGTTTTAGCTCTCTTGCCCTTGCCACATCATATCCTAATTTTGATAATATACTAACTTTATGTGAACCTGTTTCAATGCCATTTTCCCAGATTTCTTCTGCATCTATATCTAATTCATCATTCCACGATATTCCATACCCTCCAACATCAACAATAACTTTTTCAAATAAACTTTTATCTAATTCTAATTCTCTTAATTGAGGAAAACTATTGTATAACCTTCTTATATTGTACTTTTTTTCTACACCATTTTGGAAGTATACTACTAAATTCATATTTTCCATTGTTTTTACAGATACAATCCTGTTAGTCATACTTATCAATCCTTTCCATTTACTATTTATTATTCAACAGGTGGCAATTTTTCAAAATCTTGTGTTTCCCACATTTCAAGCAATTTACTTCTGTAATGCTTAATAAATTCCTTTACCATTTGTTGTCCCTTACTCGGAATATCACCTTCAAACATTTCTCCATCAATTAATGAAAACATTCCAACACAGTCTTCATATATGGCATGAATATGCGGTGGATTATGTTCTTTCTGACGTAAATACATTTTTATTGTAATCCCATGAAATCTTGATATAACCGGCATATTAACTCCTCCTTTGTCTCTTTTATATTTTATAGGATATATCCTATATTGTCAAATAAAATATTTCTTTATTTAAACTACATCATTTTCACATTATAACTACTATCCTACCATAACCATTGAATTAAATTATCATTTTATATATTATTTTTAACATTTTGTATTTGTTACCTTATTTTTTTTCACAACACAAAAGGTACCACACCATTGGTATGATACCTTCAATATTTTTCAATATTTATTCCTTTTTTTATGCTTTGCTTTTTTCGTTCTACTCAAAAGTTTACTCCTTCATCTCCCTACTCACAAAAAGTCTCTCCTTGCTTTCGTTCTTTTTCTTCTTTCTGTCTTTCGCAAGTTCACAGAAATACATCTGAGATGATAACAGTTCCTTACCTCTTTTGTCAACCTTCTCGTATTGGTCGCCAACAAGTATATGTGCCTTAAGAGTATCTGCAAGCTGGATATTTAATATATTAATTACTTCAGTCTTTAATCTTTCATCTTCAACAGGGAATAATATTTCCACACGTTTATCAAGATTACGTGGCATCCAGTCTGCACTTGCCATATATACCTCTTCATTTCCTCCATTGCCAAAATAGAATATACGGCTGTGTTCAAGGAACGTTCCGACAATCGAACGCACATGAATATTCTCACTTATACCAGGAATCCCTGTCTTTAGACAACATATACCTCGAACAATCAAATTAATCTCAACACCTGCACTTGATGCCTCATATAGAGCAGCAATTATCTCCTTATCACATAGCGAATTCATCTTAGCTGTAATAAATGCCTTTCTGCCTTCTTTTGCATACATTGCTTCTCTTCTTATCAGATATAAAAATCTATCTCTTAACCAATATGGTGCAAGACTTAATTTATTCCACTGTTTAGGTTCACTATAACCAGAAATCATATTGAATACTGCTGTTGCATCTTCACCAATTGCCTCATTACAGGTAAGTAATCCCATATCTGTATACAATTTAGCAGTTGCATCATTATAGTTACCTGTACCAAGATGAACATATCTTTTAATACCCTCATCTTCCTTTCTTACTACTAGGGTAATCTTACTGTGGGTTTTAAGTCCCATAAGTCCATATATAACATGACAGCCTGATTTTTCTAATTTCTTAGCCCACTGAATATTATTCTCTTCATCAAATCTGGCTTTTAACTCTACTAATACAGTTACCTGTTTACCATTGTCTGCTGCCTTAGCTAAAGATGCTATAATTGGCGAATTGCCACTTACTCTGTAAAGAGTCTGTTTAATTGCAAGAACATTTTCATCATTTGCTGCCTGTCTTACGAAATCTACTACCGGATCAAATGATTCATATGGATGATGTAATAAGATATCATTTCTGCTTATCTGTGTAAATATATCCTCGTCATCATTAATCATCGCTGACTGTACAGGAATATATTTCTCATCTTTAAGGTACTCAAAACCTTCCATACCATATAGCTTCATTAAAAAAGTTAAATCAATCGGTCCTGAAATCTTATATATACTTTCATCACCGACATTTAATTCTCTCTTTAAGAACTTAATGATATTCTTATCGCATTTGTCCTCAATCTCAAGTCTTATTGCTTCGCCTCTCTGACGTTTCTTTAATTGCTTCTGAATCTCCTCTAATAAATCTGCTGCATCGTCTTCATCAATTGATAAATCTGCATTTCTTGTAATTCTGTATGGATATGCACAGATTACCTTATGATTACTGAATAATTTATCAATATTTCTCTCAATAATCTGCTCTAACAGAATTACTGTTCTGCCATTATCTGATGGAAGTTCCACAATTCTGCTTACTACTGCAGGCACTTGTACCGTTGCATAATTCTCTTCATCTTTACCCTTTAACAGAACACAAATATTCAATGATTTATTTCTTATAAGAGGAAATGGTCTGGCGGAATCTACTGCCATTGGTGTAAGAATTGGATAAATCGTTTCGTCAAAATAATCATCTACGAATTTACACTGTACCTCATTCATCTGTTCATGTGCTGTTAATATTGTAAGTCCCTCTTTATCAAGGAGCGGCAGTAATGAACGGTTAAATGCAGAATACTGTCTTCCCATAAATTCATGAGTTTCTTTTAATATTTCTACTAGCTGTTCCTTTGGCTTCATTCCTGCAAGGTCAGGTTTTGTAAACTTTGCATCTACCATATCTTTTAGAGAAGCTACTCTTACCATAAAGAACTCATCTAAATTAGATGCTGTTATACTTAAGAATTTAAGTCTTTCAAATAATCTGTTGGTTTTATCTTTTGCTTCTAAGAGAATTCTTTCGTTAAACTGTAACCAGCTTAATTCTCTGTTCTTATAATATTCAGGTTTCGTATATTCATTCTGAACTGCCATAGTCTACGCCTCCTTTTTCTGCTTTAATACAGGTTTTATGCCATACACTTCTTCGAAAAAGTCTGCTTTTCTCTTAAATAAGCCCTTTTCAAGTGTTATATCATCATGTGCATATGTAGTAATCACGAGTGTATTATCCTTAACTACTGCCTTAGAATCTTTGAATTTCTGCTTATGGCTCCTATCCATTGCATTTGCCACCCTTAGAATAGCTACTAACTTGATTACTGTAAGATAATCTGATTTATCACCCTCATATTGTTCATCATTATCATCAAAGAAATCCTCTGTATTATGTTTAACAACATTTGCAATTATCTGACGTTCCTTATGAGACAATCCAATAATCTCTGATGACATTATAATGTTATATGAGGCCTCTCCCGGCTGGCTCATACTGATATATTTACCACAATCATGAAGAATCGCACATAATTGCAACAATATTCTCTCTCTTTTACCAAGGCCATGGTACTTCTTCATCGCATCAAATATAGTCACAACATTTTTCTCAAGAATTGCTATGTGATTCTGATTTGCCCTATATCTCTTTGATATGATTTTTGCTGCATTGATTATATCCTTTTCAAAATCATGCTCTATCTTAATCATCTTTGTATTAATTGCATATTCTGCAACAATACCGTCACATAAGTCCACTCCCGCAAACCATATGTTATTCGTATCTGTCTCTTTAATTAACTTACTGTATACCTGAATACAAGGCATTAAAATTGATGCCTGTTCATCAGTAATTCCGATTTCCTTAGAGATTTCCTCAACATTTTTATTCATCATCAGTTCAAATCTGTTCTTAAATTCTTCCCTGTTCATAAATTTAAGCTGCTTACCATTTTCCTTTGCAAAATATCCGATATAATCTCCAACAGCAATAATATTCTTAATACTTCTGTCCTTAAGAAACAACTTTTTAAATGTCTGTATATCATTGTTAATTAACTCTTCTATAAGTCTGTTAAAATGCTGTCTGTCATTACTGAGTCTGTATAATAACTCTCTTATTCTAAGTGAACCAAGCTTAATATTCTGGGTTGTAACTAGCGAATCTTTATCAAATAATGATATCTGTATGCTGCCTGCGCCCACATCCACAATCGCTGTTCCCTCCTGTATAAACGAGAAGAATTCAGATTGTACTGAAAGTGCCTTATATCCTAAAAATCTCTGTTCTGAGTTACTTAAAATCTTAACCTCTATTCCTGTCTTTACTTTTATACGGTCTAAGATAATATCCTGATTATCTGCTTCTCTGATTGAACTTGTAGTATATGCTATGTAATCATCTACCTGATATTCTTTCATAATCTTTGTAAAATTATAAAGGATTTCGCATACCTCATCGATATGTTTGAAATCGACCTTACCATTTATATAGGTATCTTTACCGATTTCAATTATATGTCTTACATGATTAATCATGGTTATACCTTTCTTAGGTGATAACTCATATATCTTCATTTCTAGTTCATATGAACCAACATCAATAGCTGCTATCAATTTATACATAAATACCTCATTTCTGAACGATTGTCTCAAGGAAATATTGCAAGCTCTTATATTAAGCTTACTTATGTCTTAATGACTATCTGCTCACGTCCAGAAACAAATAGTCCTATGACATAATGTCAGATGCAAAAAGTAATTTGTCCTGACTTGACACTCACAAACTACTCCGCAACAAGTTAATTATAGATACATATTCTTAATTTTTAGTTTCGTCTATGTTAAATCCCAGTAAATAATTTATAAATTGCTGTGCTGTTCTTCCTGATAAACCACCATGACTTAATTCCCATTTATTTGCTTCTAATTTAAGTTTTTCTTCGTCCATATGAATATTATATTTCTCTGCAAGCGTTGTAACAATGTTCTGAAATTCTTTCTTACTTGGTGCAGAGTAGTAAATAGATACTCCGAATCTTGCGACAAGTGAAAGCTTCTCCTGAACTGTATCTGATGTATGTAATCCACTTGACATTCCCTCATTATCCTCAAAACTCTCTTTAACCAGATGTCGTCTGTTAGATGTTGCATAGATAAGCACATTATCTGGTTTCTTTCCTAAGCCACCCTCAATAATAGCTTTTAAATATTTATATTCAATTTCAAAATCCTCAAACGATAAATCATCCATATATATTATGAATTTATAATTTCTGTCCTTGATAGTTTCTATAACCTCAGATAATGCCCCGAACTGATGTTTATACACTTCTATCATTCTAAGTCCTCTATCATAATATTCATTAAGTATTGCCTTTATACTTGAAGACTTACCTGTTCCACTATCACCGAATAATAATGCATTATTAGCCTTTCTGCCCTCAATAAATGCTTCCGTATTGTCAGTAAGTTTTTTCTTCTGAAGCTCATATCCTACCAGGTCATCAAGGTAAATATGTTCAATACTTGTTATCGGTACAATCTGTGCTTCTCCTGCTTCATTTCCAACAATTCTGAATGCCTTATTAAGGCCAAATTTACCAACACCATATGACTTATAGAAATCTGTTACATATTTATAATACTCTGCTACATCTGCTGCCTTCTCTAATTCTCTTGTAAGTTCACATATTCTGTCTCTTACACGTTTATTGAATACCTTACTTGTTCTTCCACCATTTTTATAATCACTAATCATCGAAATTGCATCTACGTTAAGAGCCTTATCTATTTCAGTCATATCATAATCCATTAACTGCTTGAAAATCTCAAAATCATGTATCGCAATACCATTAATACTGCCCTCTGGTGCACCAATTATCTCACATGATGTAGAAAATGCATTCTCATTATTTGCCAGTAAAAAGCCCAGAAAATTATGATACAGATTTCCCTCAAAGCCGTAAGAGTTAGCCAGTTCTAACAATTCATTCACACACTCATATAATAAGGCTATCTTGTCCTCATCATTGTAATACTCATCATCAGCATTATTAATCAGCCATTCAAAGTTATCAAATAACTCCTGATGTTTAAAATTCTTGTAAATCATCAACTTTCCTGCATTAATTCTTAAATTCATATTCATGCAATATCACCTCTGTTTTAATAGTTTCCTAATATTTTCACTGAATTAGCTTCTTCAGTCAATCCTCTTAATGCGTTTAATGTTCCCGCTTCATCAAATTTACCATCAAATTCAACGAAGAATCTGTATTCCCATTTCTTGCCCTCAATAGGTCGTGATTCTATACCTGTAAGATTCAGACCATTATATATAAAGTGTGAAAGCATATTGTATAATGTACCACATGAATGTGGGAGTTCAAAACATACGCACACTTTAGTAGCATCTTCAGTATATATTTTGTTCTTGCTTACAATGATAAATCTTGTGGTATTCTTATCATTATAACTGATATTTTCTTCAAGTACCTTTAATCCGTAAATCTCTGCTGCAACTGTACTGGCAATTGCTGCCTGTGACTTAATATTCTCTTCTACAACTTTTTTAGCACTTCCTGCTGTATTCGCCTGTGCTATCTGCTGCCATTCTTTATGTTCTTCTAAGAACTTATGACACTGCATTAATCCCTGTGGATGTGAATATACAGTCTTAATATCATCAATTGTAGCATCTTGAGTTCCAAGCAATGCGTGTCTTACTATAACATCTGTATAATCAACTATATAATTATCAAATTCTACCAGCAAATCATATACATCGCTTACACTTCCTGCTGTGGAATTCTCTATAGGAAGTACTGCATAATCAGCTTTACCGTCCCTTATGCTTTCCATTGCTTCTTTAAATGTTTTAACATTAAAGTTATTAACATCTTTTCCAAAATAATTAATCATAGCCTGATAGCTATATGCACCAGGAACACCCTGATATACTACTGTTGCATTCTGAATGTCTAATTTATCAACTTTTTTAAAGCCGATATCATCACTTTTTCCATTCTGATTCAATAACTGATACTGTAATTTTCTGCTTATAGCCATAATCTGTGTAAATAATTCTTCTACACCATGCTTATTAAAATCATTATCAGCCAATTCAACTACTTTTGCTATCTTCTCATTTTCTCTTTGTTTATCTAAAACTTTTTTTCCATTTTCTATTTTATATAAAGCTACGTTTTTACATAACTCCATACGTTTTTCAAACATATCTACAATTGATGAATCTATCTCATCAATCTGCTGTCTTATCTCATTCAAATCTAGATTCACGTCTGTACCTTAATCACAATCCTGTGTGATATCCTTTCCTTTTTATTAGCTTAGTGGTGCCAAAAAAACAAATGTGCTTTCTGCTACTTGTTTTTTCACCTTTAGTTATCTCACGAACCCGCGCTTCGCGCTTTATCTCCTGCTATCGCAGGAGGTTCGTTCGATAGTGGTGTCCAAAAAACAAATACCGCTTTCAGCGGTGCTTGTTTTTTTGTTTGCACCACTATATCATATCGCGTATTCTCTGGTGTAAGAGTGGATGAATTGCATTTGGTGCAATCTGTTTCAATGGTTCAAGAACAAATGCTCTCTTATGCATCTCAGGATGTGGAATTGTAAGTTCATCATCTGAGGTAACCAAATCATCATATAGAAGAATATCTAAATCTAATGTTCTAGGTCCCCAATGTACTTCTCGTACACGATTTGCTTCACTCTCTAACTTCTGTAGAAATCTTAATAATTCCTGCGGTGTATAAAGTGTGTCAATCATCATACAGCCATTTAAGAAATCGTCCTGTTCTACCGGGCCATATGGTTCCGTCACTATAATATCTGAAATCTTAAGTAATTTACAATTAACATCATTTTCAATGGCTTTTACAGCATCTTCTAAATATTTAAGTTTATCTCCCATATTAGAGCCTAATGCCACATATGCCCTGTGCCAGCTTCTCTCAATTTCTACTGCCACATAATCAAGTGGAAGTCCTATAGGAGCCCATGGTTTCTTAATTGTAACTTTAACACTCTGTATTAATTCAAAATGTGCAAATATTCCTAATACAAGATGTTCTGCTGCGGCCTCTATCAGTTTAAATGTATTTTTCTGCATAAATTCATTAATAAACTGGCATACCTTACCATAATCAACTGATAATTCTAATGCATCAGTAATTCCTGCTTTTCTTGTACTTAATGAAATCTCGGCACTTACTAAGAATTTCTGTCCTAAAACATTTTCCTCTTTATATACACCATGTTTTCCAAATACTTCTAAATCTTTAATTACAATTTTATCCATATCTTATTTCTCCTTTTCCGCAGACGTTTACGTCGGAGGAATCGCGAGCAAAATTTCAGATTTTGCTCTGCGATATGGCTAAATGTGACGCCTGCGACACATTTAGCTGTGTGAAAGAATTGGTGCATCGGCATTATCTTCGCACTTTTTCCGGCAACTTGTTTGCAAAGTGGCAACTTGTTATGCCGACAATATTGCTTCTGTCATAACAACTGCTCTCTTATTCTCTAATACATCATGAACTCTTATAAATGCGCAACCTTTCATAACGCCCATAACTGTTGTAACAAGTGTTCCCTCTAGCCGCTCATCTTTTGGTACATCTAAAGTAAGTCCAATCATCGACTTCTTAGAAGTTCCTAATAATATTGGGTATCCTAATTCCTTAAGCCAGTCCACATTATTCATAACATTAAGATTATCCTGCAATGTTTTACCAAAGCCTATTCCCGGATCAGTAATAATCTTGTTCTTCGCAACTCCTGCTTTAAGTGCAATATCTATACTTTCCTGTAAATCAGTTAACACATCATACATTACATCATTTCCATAAGGATTCTTCTCTAAATCTCTGTTATGCATAAGACAACACGCAACATCTCTCTTTGCTATAACATCTGCAATCTTCTTATCATACTTACAGCCCCAGATGTCATTTACCAGATCTGCACCTGCTATTACTGCTGCATCTGCTACCTTGCTCTTATATGTATCAATTGAAACAGGAATATCAAAATTAGCCTTTATCTTCTCTATAACCGGAACTACTCTTTCAATTTCTTCTTCATCAGGTATAATTGTATAACCCGGTCTTGTAGATTCACCACCGACATCAATTATATCTGCACCATCACGTATCATTTCTTCTACGTGTTTAATAGCTCTGTCTATATCATTATATTTTCCACCATCCGAAAACGAATCAGGCGTACAATTCAATATGCCCATTATATAGGTCTTATGTTCAACATCAAAATTCTTATTTCCAATTCTCATAATCTTCTCCATTTCCGCAGACACAAAGTGCCGGAGGAATCGCGAGCCAAATGTCAGATTTGGCTCTGCGATAAATGCTAAATGTGATGCCTGCAACACATTTAGCTGTGCGAAAGAATTGGCACATCAGTGCAATTCTTTCGCACTATCTCCATTTCCGCAGGTGTCTACTTAACACTATCTAGAAATTCCTGCCTCGCCTCTTTATTATCCTTAAATTCACCTAAAGCATACAATGTAACAGTCTTACTTCCCGGCTTTTTGACACCTCGCATCGACATACACATATGCTCTGCTTCTACTTTAACCATTACACCTTTTGGTGATAAATAATTCATAATGGCCTCTGCTATCTGGGCTGTCATCTGTTCCTGAATCTGTGGACGTCTTGCAAATACCTCAACAGTTCTTGCTAATTTACTGAGTCCGACAACCTTGCCATCTGGAATATATGCAATATGCACCACTCCATAAAATGGTAACAAATGGTGCTCACAGGTTGAATAAAATGTAATATCTTTCTCTATTACCATATCAACTGATGTACTTGTAAATGTTCTTGATAAATGTGTGGCTGCATCTTCTTCTAAACCACCATAAATCTCTTCGTACATCTTAGCAACTCTCTTAGGTGTATCTAGCAATCCCTCTCTGTTCACATCTTCTCCCATTCCCTCAAGCAATAATCTTACACCCTCTTCTATCTTTGTCTTATCTATCATTGGAAGTCTTATCCTTTCTTACTTCTTACTATTTCCTTAATTCTGCCTAAATACGATAATGAACCAAATACAAATAATACTCCGTCATCACCGGCACATTCAATGCCACGGTTAACTGCCTTTTCTAAATCATCTGCATATTCTGCCGAAGTATTATACTTTAATGCTGTCTTTAATAATTCTCTGCCGTCTAATGACCTTGCATTATCAGGTGGTGTCACAGTTATTATATGATTTGCAAGCCCTCCCGTAACAGACAGAACTGTATCGTAGTCTTTATCAGCTAATACTCCTATTATATATACTAATTTCTTATTTGTAAAATACATTTCCAGAGTATTCTTAAGATTAAATGCTGCTCCCGGATTATGTCCGCCATCAATATATATCGCAGGTGTATCATTTATTCTTTCACATCTTCCACTAATAGATGCATTTTTAATTCCATTTTCAATATTCTCTTTATAGATAAAGAAACCCTCTGATTTTAATGCTAATATAGTCTCAATTGCGGTAGGGATATTATGTATCTGAAACGTACCAAGCATTGATGTCTCTACATTAAACTCATTACTAATTCCAACATATCTTCCATATGTTTTATCATTATTAAATCTTACATTCTGAAGCTCATTACATACAATAAGCTTAGAATTATTCTTAATTGCCTCTTCTTTAATAACCTTAGCCACCTCATCACACTGAATCGCACTTACCACCGGACAATTTTTCTTAATTATTCCCGCTTTATTAAATGTTATCTCTTCAAGTGTTTCGCCAAGGAATCTTGAATGGTCTTTACTTATTGAAGTAAGAACACTTACAAGTGGAGATTTTACTATATTAGTAGCATCCAGTCGTCCGCCCATTCCAGTTTCGATTATTGCTATATCACATTTATTTCTGTAGAAATACAGATAAGCTAATGCTGTCTCGATTTCAAATGGTGTGGGAAGTGTCATATGTTCTGCTTCCATTTCATCAATTGCTTTCTTTATTATTGTCATATTTACTGCATATTCATCTTCAGAAATATTAATATTATTTATGGTAAACATTTCCATATAATCAAAAACAGCAGGCGATGTGTATCTTCCCACTGTATAGCCTGCTTCAATTAATATCTGAGTAATATATGCAGAAGTTGAACCCTTGCCATTAGTCCCGGCAATATGCACAACCTTTAAACGGTCCTGCACATTACCCAACTTATTCATCAGGTTAACAATATTGTCAAGACCTAAGACACTTCCCCTTGAGGAAGCGTCCTGTATATATTTTCTTGATTCTTCATAGTTCATTATTCCGCACCTACCTTAGTCCAGTATTTATCATATAACTTGTCACCGTCTGTGCCAAGATAATTATATACCTTGCATCTTTCTAAGATTGATTCATCTGGAAATGCAATCTCACTATTTCTGATTTCTTCATCTTCTATAAGATTTCTCGCAGCATCATTTGGTGTTGAATATGTTATATAATCAAAATTCATAAGTGCAATATCTGGTCTGCACAAGAAATTAATCCATGCTTCTGCTCCTGATTTATTGGTACAGTTCTTAGGAATAACCCAGCCATCTATCCATACATTAGAGCCCTCTTTTGGAACAACATATTCCAAATCTGGATTTTCTCTCTGCATATAGATAGCCTCGCCTGAATAGATAACTCCGATTGCGGCTGCATTCTTAATCATCTTGTCTCTGACCTGATCTATAACATACGCCTGTACAAGAGGCTTTTGTTTGATTAATAAATCAGTGGCTTCCTTAATCTCATTTTCATCTAAAGTATTAATACTGTAGCCGAGACTTGAAAGTGCTACACAATATGCATCTCTTACACTATTCTGCATAAGAATGTTGTTCTTATATTTATCATTAAATAATATTGACCAGCTGTCTACTTTCTCATCTACCATCTTAGTATTATACATAATTCCAACTGTTCCCCAGCAATATGGAACACTGTATTTATTACCCGGATCAAAGCCCTCAGCACTTTCCATATACTGTTTACCCATATTAGAAATATTAGGAACATTTGAATAATCTATTTCTGCAAGCAGATTATTTTCAATCATTTTCTGAATCATATAATCAGACGGACATACAACATCATATGTTCTTGCACCTTTGGCAATTATTGTATACATCTCTTCATTTGTTTCAAACTCTTCATAATTAACCTTGATGCCTGTCTCTTTTTCAAACATATCAATTACTTCTGGATCTAAATATTCGCCCCAGTTGTATACATATATTTCTTCTTTGTATGTGTTCTTGGCAAATATATTCTTTACAGAATATACTGTACTTACTGCAACTAATGCTATAATTACCACGATTGTCGCATATTGCATACATTTATTTATAATTTCTGCTCTCTTCGTTACGACTTTCTTCTTAGCCGGTGTCTTATTAATCAATAGAAGTAACACAAATACTGTAACAAATAATAACGTTGACAATGCATACATCTCTGGTTTTATACCTTTTCTTACTTCGGTATAAATCTTTGTAGACAATGTATCAAAGCCTGAACCTCTTGTGAAATGTGTAATTATAAAGTCATCTAATGACATTGTAAATGACATAAAGAAACCTGACAAAACACCCGGCATTATATCTGGTAATGTAACCTTGAAAAATGCTAATGTCTTAGATGCTCCTAAGTCAAGGGCCGCTTCATACATACTGTTATCCATCTGCTTAACCTTAGGCATAATACTTAATACTGCATATGGAATACAAAACGTTATATGCGCTATAAGAACTGTCGAAAAACTAAGCGATACACCAATTCCGATAAATAATAACATAAATGCAAGACCTGTTACTATTTCTGCATTTAACATTGGAATATTTGTTATACTTGTAAGTATTGCTCTTGGCACTTTCTTCATTCTGTTTATGGCAAGACAGGCAACTACTCCTATCACCGTTGCTATAAATGCTGATATTACTGCTAATACAAGTGTTGTCTTTAATGCATTCATTATTGAGTCATTTGCAAAAAACTGTTTATACCATTTAAAAGTAAAACCTTTCCATGTTCCAAGTATCTTAGAATCATTAAATGATGCCACAATAAGTACAATAATCGGAAGATATAGAAACAGAATTATAAGTGCTAAGTATATTTTCTTTGCTGCATTTTTCATTATAATACATTTCCTCCTTCACCCTTATCGTATTTTGCCGTAAATAACATATTTAAAACAATGAATATCATAAGTATAAGTGAAAGTCCCGCACCTAAATTAATGTTATCTGCTTTAACCTTATTTTCCACAAGATTACCGATAAGTAATAGTTTACCTCCACCTAAAATGTCTGATACAACGAAAGTAGTAAGTGCAGGAACAAATACCATAATTATTCCACTTGCAATTCCCGGAAAGCTGAGTGGCAGAATTACTTTTCTAAGTGTCTGGAAGTAATCTGCTCCTAAATCTCTTGCCGCATTTATCGTATTGTCATCGATTTTAACTAATACATTATATATAGGTAAGACCATAAATGGCAAAAAGTCATATACCATACCTAATACTATTGCTGCCGGAGTATTAATTATATTAAAATATGGTAAATGCAGTGTATTCAACAGATGATCAAGTACACCATTTATATCTAATATTGCCTGCCATGCATAAGTTCTCAACAGAAAATTCATCCACATCGGCATAATGAATACAAATACAATAAAACTATTCTTCTTCATATGCATATTTCTAAGAATAAGTGCTAACGGATACGCAAGTAACAGACATACCAATGTACTTATAACTGCAAGGATTATAGATAAAATCAATGCATTATAATATTCTTTCTGTGCAATTACGGCAACATTATCGAAAGTAAAATGTCCATTTGCATCAGTAAATCCATAATAGAATACAAAGACTAACGGAATTACTATGAAAGCAATTATCCATACAATATAAGGTCCCGCCATTAATGTATTCTTGAATGAGGCGCTAAGTGCCCTATCCTTTTTTTCTTTATTCTTCAATTGGTACTGCCTCCTCATCTTCTGATTCAGGCTTATGCATTATCTGAATATTGAATGGATCAACAGTTATACCTACTTCCGTTCCAACCGGCTCAAATGTTGTACTATGCACTAACCATTCATAACCATTAGCCATAACCTCCATCTCGTAATGAACTCCCTTAAATATGAGATGTGTGACCCTGCCATCTATTATTCCTTTTCCTTTTTCAACTAATTCCACGTCCTCAGGTCTTATAACTGCATCCACAGGTTTATTATTACCAAAACCTGTATCCACACATTTGAACTTTGTTCCAAGTATCTCTACAACTTTATCTTCTATCATAGTAGCAGAGATAATATTGCTGTCACCAATGAAATCCGCCACAAATGCGTTCTCAGGCTCATTATATATATCTTCCGGTGTACCAATCTGCTGTATATATCCCTGATTCATAACCACGATTGTATCAGACATAGTAAGTGCTTCTTCCTGGTCATGTGTTACATATATAAATGTAATTCCAAGTTCATTCTTTAATCTGATAAGTTCATACTGCATCTCCTGACGGAGTTTCAAATCCAATGCTCCTAATGGTTCATCAAGTAACAAAACCTTAGGCTCGTTAACAATGGCTCTGGCTATTGCAATTCGCTGTTGTTGTCCACCACTTAATGAATCTGCCATTCTGTTTTCATATCCATCAAGGTTAACAAGCTTTAAAGCATATTTAATCTTGTCATCAATATATTGTTTGCTTTTCTTCTTTATCTTTAATCCAAATGCTATATTTTCAGCTATTGTCATATGTGTAAATAAGGCATATTTCTGAAATACTGTATTTAACTGTCTCTTATTGGGCGGAAGCTTTGTAATATCTTTCCCATCAAAAACAACTTTTCCATTATCTGGCTGTTCAAACCCACCTATGATTCTAAGGGTCGTAGTCTTACCGCAACCACTTGGTCCTAATAATGTTAGAAATTCATTCTCTCTTATATACAGATTTAATTCATCAAGAATTAAATTGTCACCGTATGATTTTGAAATATCAACTAAATCTATAAGTCTTTTTGTCATCTCAAAATTCCTTTCTGGTTTATCTATGCCACAGCAAATTCTATTAATAAACTGATGTAAAATTTATTTTCAAAATTCATTTTCCATCTTGCGTTTTTACATAACGGATTCACATACCTGAAAATATCCATAAGACTATTAATCTCGTTAAGTCAGCCAAATTGAATTGTAATATTATTAACTGGTACTGTCAATAATATTTTATCATTAAACTCCGATTAAAACACAAATAAAAAAACATATATTTTCACAAATAAAATATATATTTTTCCAAGAGTATAATTGCAAATAAAATATACATATTTTCAAGAATATAACTTGCCCATTTCTCAACTGTTCGGTATACTTAAAGTTACCTGACAATTGTGTGGCAGGCAACACAAAATTGTCTTTTATAACAACTTAATTTAACAAAATATCTATAGCCTGCAGACTGGAGACAATACAAGATATGAGAAAGATTTTTAAATCATTTATTGCATTATCATTAGCCACTTCTATGGTTCTGTCCTTAGCAGGCTGTGGTAATTCTTCTAAGAAAGAAACTTTTAAAGAAGATGAAGTGGTAATAGGCGAGCGTACGCAGGCTGACTGGATAGATACAGCCATAATCTATGAAGTTAATGTACGTCAATATACAAATGAGGGTACATTTGCCGCATTTTCAAGTCATTTAGAAAGACTTAAAAATATGGGTGTCAATACACTCTGGTTTATGCCTATCTATCCTATTTCCGAGCTTAATAAAAAAGGTACTCTCGGTTCTTATTATTCTATAAGAGATTATAAAGAAGTAAACAATGAATTCGGTACTCTTGATGAATTCAAGGAATTAGTAAATAAAGCTCACGAAATGGGCTTCCACGTTATCTTAGACTGGGTTGCTAATCATACAGGCTGGGACCATACCTGGATTACTGAACACTCTGAATATTATGCTAAAGATGAAAATGGTAATATCATTTCACCTCTTAATACAGACTGGAATGACGTAGCACAATTAGATTATACAAATAATGATATGAGAACTGCTATGATTGATGCCATGAAATTCTGGATAGATGATATCGGTGTTGATGGTTTCAGATGCGATTATGCACAGGGTGTACCACTTGACTTCTGGGAACAGGCACGTACTGAATTAGATAAGGTTAAACCTATCTATATGGTTGCAGAAGATGGTACAAACAGTGATTCACTTCTTAACAAAGCATTTGACAGTAACTATAATTTCGAATTATATGATGCACTCAAGTTAGCATCATCAGTTCCAAATACTGCTGACAAATTAGAAAGCTACATCAAAAAGGACCTCCCTTACGGAGCTTTTAAGATGAATTTCATCGATAACCACGATAAAAATACTTATGACGGAACACTTGCTGACCGTTTCGGCGAAGAATCTCTTGGTGCTTTATATACTGTAGTATTTACTGCTGAGGGACTTCCTCTTATATATTCAGGTAATGAAGAAGATTCAGATATTTCCCTTGAGTTCTTCGAAAAGGATAATATTGATTTTGGCGATTATAAATACGAGAAACTCCTTACTGATTTCTGTACAATAAAGACTGAGAATGAACCTCTTTATACAGGATTAGCCGGCGGTAAAGTCAGAATGATTACGAACGATAACAAGAGCATATTATCTTACGAACGTGTTAAAAATGGTAAGAAGATTACAGTTGTTGTTAATCTTTCTAATAAAGAACAGACAGTTAAATATGATAAGAAGATTTCTAAAGGCAACATCTTATTAAATGGTGATTCAACAGGAATTATCAATGATGAGAAAACTACTCTTAATACTAAAGACCTCAACACTCTAAAACCTTTTGAATATTATATTATTCTTTCAGAATAAAAATATAGGCTCTTTATCCATTTTATATATGAAACAACATCATATATAGACCGGGTAACGAGCCTGATTTATTATAATCCTGTTTATTGTCTTATAATTATTCTGCCCCTGTTATTTGTAAATGTATTAATTACTTCAGCCTGTTTATCTTACTGCTTATCTTACTGTTTATCCTACTGCTTATCGTACTTTTTATTTTATTTTTATGCAAGATATCCTTATTTTCGGTGTATAATTAAATAACGTATATTTTATGAACGGAGAAAGCTTATGACATCATATATATTAGGAACAGGTTCTGCTGTTCCTGCAAATATTGTAACAAATAAATATTTTAGCACCATTGTCGATACAAGTGATGAATGGATTACTGACAGAACCGGCATCTCAGAACGAAGAATTTCAAATAGTGATACAACTGCCACATTATCAATTAAAGCCGCTATAAAAGCTATTAAAGACTCCCATATCTCACCGGAGGATATAGATTTAATTATTGTAGCCACATTAACTCCTGATGGAAAAATGCCAAGTACAGCATGCAAAGTCCAGGCTGCAACCGGTGCCATAAATGCTATGTGTTATGATATAAATGCTGCCTGCACCGGATTTATGTATGGATTACAGACGGCCCATGCTTTCATTTGCTCTGGATTAATTAAGCATGCTCTTATAATAGGTGCTGAAACACTTTCTAAAATAATTGACTGGACTGACAGAGGTACCTGTGTATTATTCGGTGATGGGGCCGGTGCTGCCATATTAGGTGTTTCCCATTCAGATAAACGTGGCATACTATGTTTAGAACATGGTTCAGACGGAAGTAAAGGCGATGTATTAACCTGTGGAAATGCTCCACTAATTAACCCTTTTATTCAAAATAATTATACCTCTCCTTATGTCCATATGAATGGTCAGGAAGTATTCAAATTTGCCACAAGAAAAATCCCGGAAATTATTGAATCATTATCAACAAAATCCGGAATAGAAATAAAAGATTTTAACAAAATATTACTACATCAGGCAAATAAACGTATTATTCAGTTTGCCGCTAAAAGATTACATCTTAGCGATGATATTTTCCCTGTTAATCTTGATAAATATGGCAATACTTCAGCTGCAAGTGTGGCAATCCTCTTAGATGAGGTATTACATAACGGAACCGTAAAACCTGGCGACCTTATTGCTTTAGCTGGTTTTGGTGGTGGACTTACATGGGCTGGTATTCTTATGACATTATAATAAGATTGTCCTTGAATATGTAATTTACGCCTGTCGCTAAATCGTATTATTATAACATTATAATAAGATTATTCTTATTACTTTTCCCTGGCTGTATTTTTTAAAGCTCCGGTTATAGGATCAAGAAAGTATTTCATAATACTTCTTTTTCCTAAATCAAATTCTACGGTTGCAGTCATTCCCGGGAGTAATTTAATCTTATCATTATTATTTTCTATGCTAAGCTTTACAACATATACATTCTTAACTTCATCTGTTGATACTGCGCCTGCCGATATGTAAGTTATCTTTCCTGTTAATGTACCATATTCCGAATATGGATATGCCTCTAATTTAATAACTGCCGCTTTACCAATCTTCAAGTCTGCAATATCACTGTTTTTCACATAACAGGTTAACTCCATAGGTGTATTATCAGGTATAATATTCATCAGAACATTTCCTGTTCCAACGACATTTCCTGTAAGTCCCTCCTGCATATTCGTTACATATCCATCAGTTTCTGAATGAAGTATTTTATTATCCAGAATATTCTCTGCCTTTTTAATACTGTTATCAATCTCAGAAATCTTCTCATCATTGTCAGCTATTTTAGAAAGTACAGACAGATTATGTTGTTCTTTGTTATCAACAATTGAACCTTCATTCGTTTTTGCTATATACTTTTCCTGTGTAACTATATAATTAATTGTATTCTTCATACTTTCATCGTATTGATTTATATCAATTGAACTTATATCCTGATTATCTAATATCATCTGATATATTTTATTTTCTTCTTCTAGCAATTTCTTTTGTGCAGACAGATTTTCAACATCTATATTATCGTATGAGGAATCTATTTTAACCAAAATATCACCTTTATGCACATACTGACCATTACTTACCAGAACCTCATTTACCACGCCGTCCTGCTTAGCCTGAACATTGATAACACTTCCTTTTGGATTAACTGTTCCTCCTGTCGTAGATACGACATCGATTTTAGATACTGAAGCCCATATAATGGTTACTACAAGCAATGTAAATATGCTCCAGATAATAACCTTTCCACCTATATGTGCCGGTTTCTCAATTATTTCAAGAAGCTCAGGCATAAAATCATACTTAAGGTTTCTATCTCTTTTTCTACTATATTTCTTCACATAATTAAGCATTTCTTTTCTCATTAAACTCTTCCCTCTTTCTGCATATTATACAGATAATAATAAAGTCCCTGGTTACTCATTAACTTCTCTTTAGTATCGAATTCAACAAGTTCGCCATTATCTATTACCATAATCTTATTAGCATCTTTAAGTGTTGACAATCTATGTGCAATTATTAATACAGTTCTGCCCTTACATATTTCCTGTAAATTATTCTGAATAATACTTTCTGATTCATAATCAAGTGCCGAAGTCGCTTCATCAAATATAAGTATTCTAAGATTACTAATTATAGCTCTTGCAATTGCAATCCGCTGTTTCTGTCCTCCTGATAAGCCAACACCCTTTTCGCCAATCATAGTATCATAGCCATTTTGCATATGCATAATAAAATCATTTGCACCTGCTATTTTCGCAGCAGCAATAATCTTTTCCATAGATACCCCAGGACAATGTATCGATATATTTTCTGCAATACTTCCATTAAACATAAAATTTTCCTGCAGAACCACACCTATTTGTCTTCTAAGCCATGCCGGGTCGACTAAAGATATATCAACGCCATCTACCATTATCTTTCCACTTTCCGGAATATATAATCTTTGTATAAGTTTCGAAATGGTACTTTTACCTGAACCGCTCCTTCCCACTACTCCTATAATCTGTCCCGGTTCAATATCAAAACTTATATTTTTAATTACTTCCGGTGCATCAATTCTATATCTGAACTTCACTTTCTCGAAAGTAATTCTGCCTTTAATTGATGGAAGCGACAACTTATTTATATCAACTCTTGGTTCTGTTGATGTATTAAAAATATCACCTATTCTCTTAACAGACATTGATGCCTGCTGATACTCCTGCCACAATTGGACAAATCGTAATACAGGACCACTTACTCTGCCTGATAACATTCTGAAAGCAACTAATTCACCTACCGTAAATCTACCAGCCATTACATACTTAGCTCCCATAAAAAGAATTAATAAATCAAATGTTTTCTGTATAAACTGTCCAAGTGTATTAGCTGTACCTGCAACCATTGAAGTCTTATATCCTGCTTTAACATAATCAGCCTGAAGACTTCCCCATTTCTTTTCAACTTTAGGTTCTAAGGCAAATGACTTAATTGTCTGAACGCCTGTGATACATTCCACAAGATATGATTGTGTTTCTGCGCCTGCGTTAAATTTCTCATCAAGTCTCTGTTTGAATAATGGAGTTACAATAATTGATAATATTGCAAAAACCGGCATAGATGCAATTACTACAAATGTTAATGGCACACTATAAAAGAAAAGAATTATTATATAAATTATAATGAAGAATAAATCTATCAACGATGATAGAGGTGTTCCTGTCAGAAAGGACCTTATACTATCTAATTCTCTTACTCTTGCTACCGTTTCACCCGTACGTCTTGATTCAAAATATCTAAGTGGTAATGCAAAAAGATGTTTAAATAATTTGTCACTTAACATTACATCAATTCTGTTAGTTGTATGTGTAAATACATAACTTTTTGCCAGACCTATTATCATTTCAAATACATACCCTAAGAATAAACCTATCACCAGCACATAAAGCGTTGACAAAGTCCTATGTACCAGAACTTTATCAACTATGACCTGTGTTACAAGCGGTGTCAGAATTCCTAATATCTGAATAACAAAAACTGCCACCAATACTTCTATAAATTCTTTCTTATATTTTAATATTGTCGGAATAAACCACTTGAAACCAAACACAGCCTCTTTATCAATAATGCTTTTATTACTAAGCAGAATAACTGTTCCCGAAAAAATATCTCTGAACTCTTCTACAGATATTAATTTTGGTGGCTTATTTGCTTTTAGAATCATCACCTTATTATTATCTGTTTTTCCAACAATAAAATATGTATCATCTTTAGCTTTACATATTACAGGAACATTCAATTCTTCTAACTGTTCATATTTCAGTTCCTTAATTTTTCCCTTTATCTTTAACAATCTTGCGGCTGTCATCATTTCTATTTCAGTCATATCCCCTACATTTAAGGAGAGAATATGATTCAACTGTTCCTTAGACACATTTACATTGAGCAAATGTGTCATTGTCAGAAATGAAGCCATTCCACTGTTTATTATATTTTCCACTTTTGTACCCCCATTATTCTATTGATTGCTTACAAACAGCTGTGTATCTGTCATATTGTTATCCTGTGTTGTTATATTAACCATCTCTGAAACATTTCCATCATCTGATGTTGATGCCATGCTCTGTACAAGTAGTTCTGACTGTTTAAGCGCTGATTCATATACATATGTTCCATTTATTATTGAACTAAAATCGTTCTGACTTAATGAACTTCCATCTGCAAATTCTGCATTAAAGTTCTGATATGAAGAATTTATAAAATAATCATTAAGAATAATTTTATCTGTAGTATCACTGATACTTACTTCAAGATTATTTCCGTTTTTTGTCATCATAAGGTCTTCTATGGATATATTTTCTTCAAATGACAATATATTACTACCTGAATTATCAACAATGGTGTCTATTCCATCACCTCTGCCAAAGATATAGGTATCATTACCATCTCCACCGTAGATTGTATCATTTCCGACTCCGCCGTAGAATGTTTCATTTATGTTATATACATCTGTTCCTTCATATCCTGTAAGAACATCATTTCCAGCTGTTCCATTCTTGATACTTATAAGTTCTATGAGTTTATCTTTGTTCCATACTGTTCCGTCACTGAATTCTATGTTTTCAACAAAGTAATAACCGTAGCCACAGTATCTCTTGTAGCCATAGGCATTCTTTATTGTTATTCGGTCTGCGGCACTGTAACGGATTATTATATCGTTTCCAACTCTTTCTATCGTTACGTCAGATGGATTTATTCCTTTTCCGAAAACTATTCTGTCTCCATTTACATACTCTCCGTCATCATAGATTGTATCTTCTCCATCTCCAAGTTCAAAGTAGTATGTATCATTTCCATAGCCTCCGTTTAGGGTGTCGTTTCCGACTCCTCCATAGAGTTTATCATTTCCGCCTTCTCCATTCAGGATATCATCTCCGGCTCCTCCATAAATGGTATCGTCTCCATCTCCCCCATTTACCGTATCGTTTCCTGAGCCTGCATACACTAAGTCATTTCCATCATTGGCATTTATTATGTCGTCTCCGGCTCCCGCATAGAATGTCTCATTTCTGTTATATACATCTGTTCCTTCATATCCTGTAAGAACATCATTTCCAGCTGTTCCATTCTTGATACTTATAAGTTCTATGAGTTTATCTTTGTTCCATACTGTTCCGTCACTGAATTCTATGTTTTCAACAAAGTAATAACCGTAGCCACAGTATCTCTTGTAGCCATAGGCATTCTTTATTGTTATTCGGTCTGCGGCACTGTAACGGATTATTATATCGTTTCCAACTCTTTCTATCGTTACGTCAGATGGATTTATTCCTTTTCCGAAAACTATTCTGTCTCCATTTACATACTCTCCGTCATCATAGATTGTATCTTCTCCATCTCCTAATCCAAAATAGTATGTATCATTTCCATAACCTCCATGGAGTGTATCGTTTCCTAAGCCTCCATAGATACTATCATTTCCTGTGCCTGCATATATTATATCATTTCCTGCGCCGCCATAAATTCTATCATTTCCATCAGAAGCTGATATAATATTATCTTCATTATTACCAAAATACTCATTCTTGTACTCTAACATTTCCATATATAAATTAGAATACTGACTCTTTTTTATATATTGTTTCAACTGTTTTTCGTCATAAATATCCTTTGTTAAATCACTATTTTTAATATAATTAATATAATATCCAAAAATAATTGATTCATCAGCATAACCTAATCCTGTTAACTTATCAAAATACTCAATGACTGCTGAATAATTTATTCGTTTATTTCCATTAGACTTCTTTGTATTTATTTTAGTCAGTTCGATTATCTGTACTAAATCAGTTTGCAACAATAATTTTTTCTTAAATGATTTATTAATATCATTATATAAATTATTCAAAATTACAGAAGCAGATTGATTAGGATTACTTCCATTTACACCTACAAAACTTGTTCCATAAAATTTCTCTATAACTGCCAGTTTTGTTGCATCTATATTTCCACCTCTGCTACCTGACACTATATTTTCACAGCCTGTCCATCTTAAAAGTATTTTATCCATCAATGTATTTTTTTGTACCATATCTTTAGTATTAATAAATTTATCTACTAATACAAGAAGCTCATTATCAACTGTCATTGCTTCCTGTAATGATAATATATTACCCGATGCATATAATTGTGGCATTTTATTCTTAATTTCATCAGGTATTTTAATATTCTTCTTACTTATTGTATCTGTTGTATCAATATTAAAATTAAGGTTTCCAATTGTATATGTACTTCCATCTCCCTTATTTACAATAGATATTCCAGTTACTGTGCTATCATTATCTCTAAAGTTCTTTGATGTATAATTTAATAATATACTTGTAATATCTAAATCTTTTAATGTAAATAATTCTCCCTCATCTGTGATTCCATTATTATTTTTATCAATCCACACTTTTATCTCATTAAATGCTGCATCTTTTTCATCAATTATTCCATCTCTATTTGAATCTAAATCTGCAAGAGCTTCAAAACCATTCGAAGCAGTCTTACCATTAGACATTATCGTCTTATCTCCAAATAATTCTGAACCATCATCTATAATTCCATTGTGATTAATATCTCTTACTAATAATCCGTCTCCTGATTCAATCCAAGACGTTTTCTCTGCAAACCCCTCTCCATCAAAATCAAAATGTGTCCCCTCCTTTTGAGAATTCGTATACTTTCCATTCTTATTCAAATCAATTACTAATGGATCTTTATTATCCTGAGCCGTTTTAGCACCTCCAAAGCCATCATTTTCTTTTTCTACCACTTTATCCTTGCCTGTACCTGATAATCCATCAGTTTTTTCGCCATATTCCATTAATTTACTATATTTATCAACGAAGCTGTCAAATGACATTTTGTTAAATTTAGAATTTATTTCTTTAATCTTCTTTGTCTCTTCCGTATCAATTCCATCATATATCCATCCATATCTTGAATATAATGCCGAATAAAACTTCTTCTGTAATGCAATTTCATATATACTTTGTCCTTTTGTTAATGCAGCATTAACTTTATCCTGCATATCTGTATCTAAAGAATCTCTATCCATTTCATCTAATTCTTCCAAAATGGCATCTATCTCTTCAAATCTCTTATTGTATTCCAGTGTTAACTCTGTTCCCTTTTCAAGCAAATATGCGCCTAATTCCAACTGTTCTGAAATTATGTTACCTATTATACCTAAATCTGTCATTCCCACAATTGTTGAACAAGTTTTAAAAACATTTTGCATTACATTTGAAGCTCCCTCTGGTGAAGTGGCTGTTTTATATTTGTTCCACGCATCATATAATTTTTGTATATTTTTCCCTAGTTCAACTACATCCTTTAGTTTCGTTGCTACATCGATACTAGTAAGAAGTTTACTACAATCTTCCTCATAGATATTATATTCCTTACATATAACTTGTATTATCTCATCTGTACCTTTTTCAGAATCTGATATAATCAACATTATCTCTTTTTCTGTATAGACTCCTATTGTCTGTGCATTGCTTTTAATTCCATACTTTATACATTCTGCTACAAAATCCGTTGCTGAATCTATTACATTTTCTTTCACTCTTTCTTCTATATATTCATTTAATTCTTTTGCTGTAAAATCTGACATTATTCATTCCCTCCTTTTTCTATGTATAAACTATTTACTAAGTCATCTTCTTCATTAAAAAACAGAAAAAATTTATTACTTTCACCAGTACATTCTATACTAACTGCCTTATTGTTATCATCATAATTAACATTAAAATTTTTCATATAGTTTTTTACATCTTCTATATCACTATTACAATCTATATTATTTATTGTAAATATTTGGTTATCAACTCTACTTATATCCAAACTATATATTTTAGTATTTCTGTTTAAATTTTTATCAGAATCTACCTTTACATATACAATTGCAACACTTTCATCTCTATATTTCAAATCCATTCCATATGTTCCATCTCCCATATCTACATAATTATCAAATTCAAAATCATCCCCTAAATCATTCAATGTAAACGGAAAATCTATATGCTTACCATTTACTTCAATATTATTTAACAACTCATTAATGGCTTCATCATTTTCTCCACTAACACTTTCTCCCTGATTAGATGTCACCTCATTATTTTCCTGCTTTGTAGTGACTTCCTTACCACTATCTTTTGACTTTCCGCATCCTGTCAATGATATCATCAGTGCTATTACTGATATCGCTGCTACTCTTTTTACCTTGTCTACTCTCTTAATCATTTTTTCTTTTTCCTTCCTGTCTTATTGTTTTATTTATATAAACACTTTTAAAGTGTATATATCCTATTTAACTATCTATGCTTCTTTATTTTATTTCTCCCATAAAACAAAAAAAGCATAACGAATACGTTATGCAACCGGACTATCTTAGGTATTATTATACTAACAACTTTCTTTCCTCAATAACTACCCGTAGACTCCTGGCTTTGCGTCCATACATTTCTGTATGTTTGCCCTTTATCTCTTTTTTACTTTTACAGTATAATTTATTAACTTACTTTTTTCAACATTTTTTTCATTTCCAATACTTCTTTTCATACGCAATTGTCACATACTGTGCCTGATTTCCACCTGTCGAGTGTCCACATACAGTTATATCTATATCTCCATCCACATTATTTAATACATTTCTGGCAGCACTTATAGCATTATTATAAAACTCTACTGCAAGTTTTTGCTCTACTGTATCACACTCAACTGCCCCTTTCATATTGCTAACCCATGTAGAATTACTATTAATGTTTCCATCTTCATCTTTATATTCATAGGGACTATCTATATAATTGCCGCAATATACAACATAAACTTCTGATGTTTCTGTATTTACAAAACATACTGATGATGTAGTATTATCCTTACCACTAGGATACACCATTTGTAATTTCATTAATTCACTATCATTTTCTATGAATGATATAATTTTGTCCATTCCAAGTTCCTTATCTGTATATCCCGCTACTCCATCAAAACATGTTATCATTTCATCATCTTTTATTTCTTTTATAATTTCCTTAACATTTTTACTACCTGTATTTATATTATCAATATTATAATATGCTAATGCTGACAAATTTAATAACTGTTCATTACTTAGACTCATTTGTTTCCTCCTCTATAAAAAAATCTATTTTATCTGTTCCAATTAAGCCACCGATTTCTTCATATCCTTTTTCTTTATATATTTTTTCTCTTTCTAAATATGTTGCTTCTGGATATGATTCTATAGAAATTGATATAATATCATCTGATATTTTAGGCTTTAATATTTCTGTAATATTCTTTTCATAATCCATACTAAATTCATTTTCAGGAATTTCAATTCTATATGTTATATATACATTTTCATTTTTTAATAAACCATCCAAAGTATTATTTTTCTCATTAAAACTGAAATCGCTTGAAAAACCCCAAAATCCTTCTATTTTTGATATGTTTCGTTCTGTTATATATATATCACTAATAAATTTATTAACTATTACATTCTTAACATTACTGTCCAATTCAACTTTAATTTTATTATTAACAATATCACACATATAATCATCCGATATTACTATGTAAGAATCATAATATCCATCTTTATCTGAATCATCATAACCATCTGGACACATCATAATTCGATATTCTTTTTCTTTTCCTTTAACTCTAACATCTACTTCTGCATATCCAGCTCTTCCTATAATTCTTTTCTTTTCTTGGCTATATGTTACCTCAAAATCTTCATGATATTTAGTTTTCATATATTCCAATGCCACTTCTGTACACTTATCCTCATCCATAATCGGCTTACTTTCACAACCTGTAGAATTTATAATTACCGTTGCAAATACGACTATTGCTATCATACATTTTTTTATCTTTTTCATTCTTTTCCTCCTATAATATTTATTTTCCTTTTCTTTTGTATTAATATCTTCTGCCCTCCTTTATACCTTTTATGCTTTTTATTTTAAAATAAAAAAAGCATAACGAATACGTTATGCAACCGAACTATCTTAGGTATTATTATTCTAACAACTTTCTTTCCTCAATAGCTACCCGTAGACTCCTGGCTTTGCGTCCATACATTTCTGTATGTTTGCCCTTTATCTCTCTTTTACTTTTACAGTATAATTTATTAACTTACTTTTTTCAACATTTTTCTATTCTTCACAGTTTCTAATATATTGGTTATCACAACTTCTATTAATAACCTTATATTTACAGCTTAACAAACATCTTTTAAATTATAAATGGGTAGTTATCAGAACCACCCATTTAATATCATTTCAATTATTAATTCAAATCATTTGCAACTTTAGAGTTAGATAACTCATTCTTGATATATGATGTGGAATTATTCACATCATCGAAGAATTATGTCAAATATCTAAGTTGATAATTAGTATTAATCATTAACTGTCACCCTTAGCCCCTTAGTTTTGCAAACACTTCATCGTGTGTATATCTTTTACTTCCTTGTTCCTTTTGCCCCACGTTTTAGAGTCTTTAACTTTCTTAAAGCCACTTCTTTATCATTATAATTCACAATCATATTGTCGCCTGCATCTAGCACATATACATTTGACACGCTGTCACCTGCATTAAGTTTTATTCCCTTGACACCGATAGCACCTTTCTTCTTCTCAGGTATCTCCTTTAATGAGAATCTCAGGAACATTCCTTTTTCAGTCTGAAGCACTACCATTTCGTTAGTCAGTATTTCTTCCGAAGGCTCATTGCCTGTGCTGCCATTTTCATCTGTATTGCTATCAGGATTAGAATTGCCATTTACATCTGTTTCTGATAAATTTTCTTTTGATGAATTTGTATCTGATAAGTTCTGATTATCAAGATTATCCATGAAACTCATCTGTGTAAAATCGTCTCCATAACCTCCTGTGAAGTCGTCTCCGAATCCACCACTGAAGTCATCTCCAAAACCATTATTAAAGTCATCATTGAAGCCGCCGCCTAAATCATTATCTAATCCGTTAAATTCTCCCATATCATCTGAACCACCGGATAACGCAACAGGATTATATGCATTTTCATAACCTGCCTGTGAGATTCCATCTTTAATGACTGCTGCCGTAACTGCATCAGTTATAGCGACATTTACAAGTAAATCTCCTGCACCTAACTTAGTTGCCATTACTGTTTTCTTAGTAACATTGAATTCGCTGCTGTCAACGAGTTTCATCATACCCGTCTTAGTAGTAAATAACAACTTTCGTTCCGCCATTTTCGAAGTATCCGTAATAAATATAATATTCTCATCTTTGCTGTCATAATTACCCAGATTGTCAATCGGTGTTCCCTTATCTCTGAATCTGACAAATGGTATATCTATTACTTTTACCTGATGAAGATTACCGTTATCTGTGAAAATACAGATTTTATCCGTATTCATACATCTGAATACATATTTATTCTCTTTGTCGGCGGCTTCCTTATTTCTGTCATATGCTGTTGTGTCAATCGTTTTAGCATATCCAAATCTGTCCATAAGGAATACGACTTCCTGCTCTACAAGCTTAACTTCTTCGACTACAGCTTCCTTACCGTCCTCTACTACAGTCTTTCTTGGTACTGCATATTCTTTCTTGATTTCTAGAAGTTCTTTTCTGATTACCTTACTCATTGCCTTACGGTTATTAAGTATCTCTTCGTAATCAGCTATTCTGTTTACTATATTTTCATAGTCTTTCTGTAATGCTAAGATTTCTAAACCAATCAGCTTATAGAGACGTAAATCAAGTATTGCCTGTGCCTGTTTCTCTGTGAAATTAAGATTACCTGCATAGACTGCTGACTCTTTATTCTTGAATTTGATCTTGCTTGTATCACCATTAACCAGACAATTCTTAGCATCTTTAATGCTATTACTTCCTCTTAGAATCTCAATTATAAGGTCAATGATGTCACAGGCTCTTATGAGTCCCTCTTTAATCTCTTTCTGCTCTAGTTCTTTAGCTAAAAGTGTAGTATATTTTCTGGTCTGAATCTCATATTGGAATTTAACGCTGTTCTCTATAATTCCTTTAAGTCCTAACACTTCTGGTCTGCCATCTACGATAGCTAACATATTTACACCGAAAGTATCTTCTAATCTTGTTTTTTTATATAAGAGATTCGTTAATTTCTCTACGTCTGCATTCTTCTTTAATTCGAGGACAATTCTTATACCCTCTTTAGTTGATTCATTAGATATATCTACTATATCCTGTGTCTTTTTCGTTTCAATAAGGTCGCATACATCAGAAATAAATTTACCAATATTTGCACCAATCATTGTATATGGAATCTCGCTTATGACTAATTTATCCCTGTCTGATTTCTTCTCAGCCTTTTCGAATTCCACTTTACCACGAAGCTTAATCTTACCTGTTCCTGTTTCATATATTGCAGGAAGCTCGCTCTTATTAACAACCAATCCGCCTGTTGGAAAATCAGGTCCCTGAACGTACTGCATTAATTCTTCTGTAGTAATATTATTGTTATCTAAATATGCCACAACAGCATCTACTACTTCTGCCAAATTATGTGTAGGAATACTTGTTGTCATACCTACTGCAATACCCTCTGCGCCGTTTATAAGAACATTAGGAACCCTGACAGGAAGTACCTCAGGCTCTTTCTCTGTCTCATCGAAGTTTGGTACAAAATCAACTACATCTTTATCTAAATCTTTAAGATATACATCTTGTGTAAACTTCTTAAGCTTAGCTTCCGTATAACGCATTGCAGCGGCACCATCTCCCTCTATTGAGCCGAAGTTACCATGTCCGTCTACAAGTGCCATTCCTTTTTTGAAGTCCTGCTCTAATACAACTAATGCTTCATATATCGAACTATCACCATGTGGATGGTATTTACCCATGGTATCACCGACAATACGCGCTGATTTTCTATGTGGTTTGTCATAATTAAGACCTAACTGGTCCATTGCATATAATACACGCCTCTGAACCGGCTTAAGACCGTCACGAATGTCTGGTAATGCTCTCTGACATATAACGCTCATAGCATAATCTATATATGATTTCTGCATAAGGTCTGAATATTCTGTTTTCAAAATCTGTTCTGCCATCTGTCAATTTACCTCCATTCTTCTATACGTCTATTTCTGCATCATGAGCATGGTCGTGAATGAATTTTCTTCTTGGTGGTACATCATTTCCCATAAGCATACTCGTAACCTCTGATGCCATAAAGCCGTCTTCTATCTCTACCTGTTTAAGAATTCTTGTCTCAGGATTAAGAGTAGTCTCCCATAATTGGTCAGCATCCATTTCACCAAGACCTTTATATCTCTGTAATGTGAAACCTGTATGTGTCTTTCTGTATTTCTCAAGTGCTTTATCATCATACAGATATTCGCCCTCGCCCTTTTTAGGAACTACTTTATATAATGGTGGCATAGCAATGTATACATGTCCATGTGTTATTAATTCCGGCATAAATCTATAGAAAAATGTAAGCAATAATGTATCAATATGAGCGCCATCGACATCGGCATCGGTCATAATGATTATCTTATTATATCTTAATTTACTTATATCGAAATCATTTCCATAGCCTTCGGAGAATCCACAGCCAAATGCATTAATCATGGTTTTAATCTCAGCATTTGCAAGTACCTTATCCATACTGGCTTTTTCAACATTTAATATCTTACCACGTATAGGCATAATCGCCTGTGTCTTACGGTTTCTTGCCATTTTCGCTGAACCTCCGGCAGAATCACCCTCTACTATGAATACCTCACATTCTTCAGGCTTTCTGCTCTCGCAGGTAGCTAATTTACCATTACTGTCTATCGAGAACTTCTGTTTAACTAACAGGTTAGTTTTAGCCTTTTCTTCAGCTTTTCTGATTTTCGCTGATTTCTCGGCACATGCTATTACCTGCTTAAGTGTCTCTAAGTTCTTATCGAAATATAATACTAATTCTTCTCCCGTAAGTTCGCCCGCTACTTTTCCGGCATCAGGATTATCTAACTTCGTCTTAGTCTGTCCCTCGAATCTTGGGTCCGGGTGCTTAATTGCTATTACTGCAGTCATTCCATTTCTTACATCTGAACCTGTGAAATTATTATCCTTGTCCTTAAGTATTCCTAACTCTCTTGCATACTGGTTTATTACAGTTGTAAATTTCGTCTTGAAACCTGTAAGATGTGTACCACCCTCCTGTGTATAGATATTATTACAGAAACCTAAGATATTTTCCTGAAATTCGTCTACGAACTGGAACGCAGTCTCTATCTCTATTCCATCTCTTTCTCTCTTGAAATATATAACATCTGTAAGTGCATCTTTGCCATTATTTAGGTCCTTAACATATTCCTTAATTCCATCAGGCTCATGAAACTCTACTGTCTCTTCCTCTGAAAATCTCTTATTTATAAATACAATCTTAAGATTAGGATTGAGATAGGCTGTTTCATGCAGTCGGCTCTTTATGGCATCTGCCTTGAAATATGTCTTTTCAAATATCTCTGCATCAGGTTTGAACTGTACCGTTGTTCCTGTATCGTTCTTTCTGCAGGTTCCGACTTCTTTAAGAGGATACATTACTTTACCTCTCTCATATCTCTGGTTATATACCTTTCCATCAACTCTTATGTTAACCTCTAACCATTCTGATAATGCATTTACAACAGAAGCACCTACACCATGAAGTCCTCCCGATATCTTATATCCTCCATCACCGAATTTACCTCCGGCATGAAGTATTGTAAATACTACTTCAACCGCAGGAATTCCCGCTTTCTCATTAATACCGACAGGAATACCTCGTCCATTATCCTTAATTATGGCTGTTCCGTCTTTCTCAAGTGTAACTGTTATCTCGTTACAATATCCTGCTAAATGCTCATCTACTGAGTTATCTACTATCTCGTATATTAAATGATTTAATCCCTTTGTTGAAACACTTCCGATATACATTCCCGGTCTTTTTCTTACAGCTTCAAGACCCTCTAATATGGAAATGCTGTTCGCATCATATTTTTTCGTTACTTCTGCTGACATATTCTTTTCACACTTCTCCATTTCCGCAGGCATATTATGCCGGAGGAACCGCGGGCAAAATATCAGATTTTGCCCGGCGATAAACGCTAAATGTGCCGCCTGCGACACATTTAGCTGGGTGGAAGAATTGGCGCATCGGCACAATTCTTCCGCCCTTCTCCGTTTTTTGATAAATTTATTTAAATGTTTCTCTTAGTAATTCCCTATGTCCATCTAAATGTGCATAGTCATTAATACGTTCCACGCTATAATTCTTAAGTTCGGTATTATAATTAATCTGTGTTATCGAGCAGTTCTCCATAGTCTTAGCTATCGTGAAACGCTTTCCAAATGGCATGCCTAATAACCCTGCAAGATAACATCTGATAGCACCACCATGGGTTACTACTGCCACATTACCATAATTACCAGAAATTGCTTCATTTATTATCTCTTCAATCTCTTTATTCATTCTCTCATATACTTCTTCGCCGTTTTCACCGCCAGGTATCCTTAAATCTGAAACAGCATATTCACGTCGATTAAAATAATCCTTATACTTAACCTTAATAACTTCATCTGGCAATGCTGTAAGCTCTCCAAAATCAGTTTCTCTAAGTCCAATTCTTTCATATTTGCCATTATCATCTGACGGAAGTCCTAATTTCTCTCTGATTATAGCTGCCGTCATCTTAGCTCTTATAAGATTACTTGAATATACTTTATCAATATTGTATGCCTTTAATCTTTCTCCGACTAATTCACTTTGAACTATTCCTTCATCTGCAAGTGGAACATTCACGTTACAAAGCGGACTATTCTGTCTGGCATGTCTTATTAAATATATATGTATGATTTTACTCAAACTGACAAACCTCCATTCTTAGTTATGTTTATCAGAAATATATTGTATCATTCCAGGTCCTAAACTATCCGTCGGACGGGCGATAAAATTGAATTTCTCATAGAATTTTTCTCTGCCTTTTGCACACATAAGACATAACATTATCTCTGTATTTTCTAATTTAGTTTCTTTCACATACTGTATAAGTCGTTCAATTATCATTCTTCCAACGCCACTCTTCTGACAGTCAGGTCTTACTACTAAATCCTGTATATAATCTATTACTACACCATCACCAACTATTCTTCCCATTCCAATCGGTCTGTTGCCATCCAATGCCACAACTGTAAACAGGCTGTGTTCTAATGCCCTTTTCGCTTGTTCATAACTTAGCACTTTCCAGTTTACCGATTCTCTTAAGGCCAAATATGTATCAATATCGAGTTTATTTTCTTTTAGTTCTACCATTTTATTCGCTACCTTTCACGACAACATTTATTGTCTTAGTTGCATTACATCTGATTAAATCATTAACCGAATATGTTATTTCATAGATGCCCTCTGTCGATGTATCCACATTACTACTTAGCTTCCTAAATCCGTCTGATTACGCCGTATTTGTTGCATTTTCGCACTTTTATCATTTTATCATTTAACTAAAAATAAAGCAATACATATTGCATATGCAATATGTACCGCTTTATTTAGTGTGTTTTTGCTATGATTATTTCATATAAAATCTTATTTTTAACTATCTTGTATTAACTGTTGCTATATCAATTAATGTTAAGTTATCTTTAACGTTGCTCTCTAAACTTGTTAATAATGCATTAACTGTATCAAGTGATGTAAAGCAGTTAACACCTGTTTCAATAGATATACGTCTGATTAAGAAACCATCTCTTGTCTTATCACGACCCTGTGTTGGTGTATCTACAACGATATCGATTTTATGCTCTAATAATAAATCGATTACTGTTGGTGATTCCTGTGATAATTTATTAACTTTTATGGCATTTACACCATTCTGCTGAAGTACCTTGGCTGTACTGCGTGTTGCATATACTTCGTAACCTAATTTCTCGAATCTCTGTCCAATTGAAATAGCATCATGTTTATCTGCATCATTTACAGTAATAATAACTTTCTTATGTTTTGGAAGATTAACACCTGCACCTAAGAATGCTTTATATAATGCCTCATCAAATGTCTTAGCTATACCAAGGCACTCACCTGTTGATTTCATCTCTGGTCCAAGGCTTATTTCAGCACCTCTGATTTTCTCGAATGAGAATACAGGCATCTTAATTGCGATATAATCTGCTTTCTTCTGTAAACCAGGTTCATATCCAAGTTCTTTAATTGTCTTACCAATTATTGCTTTCGTAGCAAGTTTAACAATCGGAATACCTGTAACCTTGCTTATATATGGAACTGTTCTACTCGAACGAGGGTTAACTTCGATTACATATACTTCATCATGATATACGATAAACTGAATGTTAATCATACCATGAACATGAAGTGCTCTTGCAAGTCTCTTTGTATATTCTTCGATTCTGTCAATAATCTCATCTGATAATGACTGTGCAGGATATACAGAAATACTATCACCTGAATGTACTCCGGCCCTTTCAATATGTTCCATTATACCAGGAATTAAAATATCCTGTCCGTCACATACTGCATCTACTTCTATCTCTTTACCCATAAGGTATTTATCTACAAGAATTGGATGATCCTGGGCGATTCTATTAATGATTGCCATAAATTCTTCGATTTCCTCATCGCATGTGGCAATCTGCATACCCTGTCCACCAAGAACGTATGATGGTCTGACAAGTACAGGATATCCTAATCTGTTAGCTACTTCTTTAGCTTCTTCTGCTGTATAAACTGTACCACCTGCTGCTCTTGGAATCTTACACTGCTGAAGAATCTGGTCAAATAACTCTCTATCTTCTGCTGCATCTACGTCCTCAGCTTTTGTACCAAGAATAGGTACGCCCATTTCCATAAGACTCTCAGTTAACTTAATAGCGGTCTGTCCACCGAACTGTACTACTGCACCATCAGGTTTCTCTAAATCAACGATATTTCTTACATCTTCCGGTGTAAGTGGCTCAAAATAAAGCTTATCTGCGATATCAAAGTCTGTACTAACTGTCTCAGGGTTATTATTTACGATAATTGTCTCGTAACCCTCTTCTTTAAATGCCCATGTACTATGAACTGAACAGAAGTCGAATTCGATACCCTGTCCGATTCTTATAGGGCCTGAACCAAGAACTAATATCTTCTTATCAGGTTTAGTCTCTATTACTTCATTCTCACTGCCAAAGCATGAATAATAATATGGTGTAGTTGCCTCAAATTCGGCTGCACAAGTATCAACCATCTTAAATGCTGCTACGATATTATATTTCATTCTTAAATCGTGTATCTCTTTTTCAGTCTTGCCTGTAAGTTTAGCTACTAATTTATCAGGGAATTCAATCCTCTTAGCTTCTCTTAATAAATCTTCTGTAAGTTCTTCTGTCTTAAGTGCCTTCTCCATCTCAACAATGATTGCGATTTTATCTATAAACCACATATCAATCTTAGTTGCATCATGGATTGTATCATAATCGAAACCTCTTCTTAATGCTTCTGCTATTACCCAGATTCTTCTGTCGTCTACAACATTTAACTGGTCTCTTAATTCATCATCACTTAAGCCTGTAAAGTCATAGTCAAGAAGGCTTTCTACGTGCTGTTCGAGTGAACGGATAGCTTTCATAAGTGCTCCCTCGAAGTTAGTACAGATACTCATTACTTCACCTGTTGCTTTCATCTGTGTTGTAAGAGTACGTTTAGCTGTAATGAATTTATCAAATGGAAGTCTTGGAATCTTAACTACACAATAGTCAAGTGTTGGCTCAAAACTTGCATATGTTTTACCTGTAATTGCATTCTTAATTTCATCAAGCGTATAACCAAGAGCAATCTTTGCAGCAACTTTCGCAATTGGATAACCTGTTGCCTTAGATGCTAATGCTGATGAACGGCTTACTCTAGGGTTTACCTCAATTACACAATATTCAAAACTTGTTGGGTGTAATGCGTACTGAACGTTACAACCACCTGTTATATTTAATTCACTTATGATGTTAAGTGCTGATGTACGAAGCATCTGGTACTCTTTATCACCTAATGTCTGTGATGGAGCTACAACGATACTGTCACCTGTATGAACTCCGACAGGGTCAATATTTTCCATATTACATACTGTAATACAGTTACCTGCACTGTCTCGCATTACTTCGTATTCGATTTCTTTCCAGCCTGCGATACATCTCTCTACAAGAACCTGTCCTACTCGGCTAAGTCGTAAACCGTTAGAAAGAATATCTACTAATTCCTGATAGTTATGAGCGATACCACCGCCGCTTCCTCCTAATGTATATGCTGGACGTAAAACTACCGGATAACCAATCTTATTTGTAAATGCCACACCATCTTCTACATTCTCTACTACTAATGATGGTGCACAAGGCTCATTGATTTTCTCCATTGTCTCTTTGAATTCAAGACGGTCTTCTGCTTTCTTGATTGTCTCAGGAGTTGTACCAATAAGTTTACAATTATGTGTATCTAAGAACCCTGCTTCAGCAAGTTCCATTGCAAGGTTAAGTGCCGCCTGTCCACCAAGTGTAGGAAGAATACTGTCTGGTTTTTCTATCTCAATAAGTTTCTCAACAACTTTAACTGTTAATGGTTCGATATATACTTTATCTGCAATATCTTTATCTGTCATTATTGTAGCAGGGTTAGAGTTAAGAAGTACAACTTCGATACCCTCTTCTTTAAGAGAACGGCATGCCTGTGTACCTGCATAGTCAAATTCTGCCGCCTGACCTATTACTATAGGACCTGAACCAATAACTAATACTTTTTTAATATTCGGATTCTTAGGCATTCTTTTTTCCTCCCATCATCTCTATAAATTCATCAAACAATAAGTTTGAATCCTGTGGTCCGGGACAAGCTTCCGGATGGAACTGAACTGTGAAAATGTTCTTATTCTTATATCTTAAACCTTCTACAGTTTTATCGTTAACATTTATAAATCCTACTTCCGCAATTTCAGGATTAATTGTCTCGCTGTCAACAACATAACCATGATTCTGTGAAGAGATATATACCTTGCCTGATTTTAAATCTTTAACAGGATGGTTTCCTCCTCTGTGTCCATATTTCATCTTATGTGTATCTGCACCTGTTGCAAGTGCCATAAGCTGATGTCCAAGACAAATTGCAAATATAGGAATATCTGAATTATATAATTTCTTAAGTTCTTCTATAATGCTTACACATTCCTTTGGATCTCCCGGTCCGTTTGATAACATAATTCCATCAGGATTAGAAGCAATTATTTCTTCTGCTGTTGTAAATGCAGGATAAATTGTCACATCACAACCTCTTTCGTTAAGTGAACGTGCAATGTTGTTCTTTGCACCGAAGTCCATTAATGCAACTTTATATCCATCGCCTTTAAGCTCTGATTTTCCAGCACATGTAACTTTTTTAACAACACCTGTTGGTGTATATTCTTTAAGTTTAGGAAGTATTTCATCGAGATTATAATTCTCGTTTGTAGTAATCATTCCGTTCATTGTACCTTTTTCTCTAAGTATCTTTGTAAGTGCTCTTGTATCAATTCCTGCAATTCCCGGAATATCATTTTCTTCAAGAAAATGCTGGATAGAATCTTCACTTCTGAAGTTACTTGGTAATCTTGATAATTCACGAACAATATATCCGTCAGGCCATGGTTTTAATGATTCCATATCTGCATGGCAGATTCCATAATTACCTATTAATGGATATGTCATAACTACTGCCTGTCCTGCGTATGATGGATCTGTAAGAACCTCTAAATAACCAGTCATAGATGTGTTAAAAACTATCTCACTGATAATTTCCTTAGTAGAACCAATAGAAATGCCGGTAAAAACTGTACCGTCTTCAAGTATTAGAAAAGCTTTCATGAATGTAACCCGTCCTTTCTTGTGTAGGTGGTGTCTGATTTTTTCTCAAATTGTAAAGATTATACAATAATATAACTATATTTTCAACTACTTTTTCTGCCAAATTTCGCAATCATTTATGGAGATTTAAGTTTTTCCTCAAGCAAAAAGAGTCAATGTATAAATTTTCATCTTTATACATTAACTCTTCAATCACATACTCTGCTTACAATCAGATGCATCATCCTTACACTTAATACCTCTGATTTATTCTAATATTTCATTTTTATTTCTAATATTTCATTATAATTAATTCTCTGCCACTCTTTTATTAGCTACATCATCAAATTCCTGTAACATTTCCTCTGATGGTGCTTTTGTTAATAAGCTTACCACTATAATAAGTACAAGACTTATGGCGAAACCAAGTACAAGTGAATATAATCCTGTATATTTATATAATGTCTGTCCATTTATAAGAGGAATATAATCCCATATGATAACTGTAAGACCACCGGAAATCATTCCCGCTATAGCGCTCTGCATATTTGTACGTTTCCAATAAAGTGAAAGTAAAATTATTGGTCCGAATGCCGAACCTAAGCCTGCCCATGCATCTGATACAAGTCCCATAATACTGCTATCAGGATTCCATGCAATAACAAATGCCAATGCTGCTACTACTATAACTGTGATTCTGCTTATAAGTAATACTTTCTTAGAATCTGCCTTTGGATTAATTACCCCCTTGTAAATATCTTCTGAAACCGAAGATGCAGTTACTAATAACTGTGAATCTGCTGTTGACATTATAGCTGCTAATATTCCGCATAAGAATAATCCTCCGATAAATGGAATCGCAACATCCGATGTAAATACCTGTTTAATCATTTCAATAAATACATTTTCTACTGAAACTGCTCCTTTTTCACCAAGTATTGCCGGAAATAAGTAAGCTCTTCCGATAACACCGATAAAGCATGCAAATGCAAGTGATAATGCTACCCATATAATTGCTATTACTTTTGATTTCTTTAATTCTTTCTCATCTTTTACTGCCATAAATCTTACTAAGATATGTGGCATACCAAAATATCCAAGTCCCCATGCAAGCTGTGAGATTATTTCCACGAAACTTAGATTCTTGTCTCCATTTTTCAATGGATTAAGGAAACTCGATACGCTTACGCCTGTTCCCTTTAGAGTATCAGCCAGAGTATCCGATAATGCTCCAGGTTTAACAATGAATAACGCAACAATTGGAACTGTTAGAAGTCCTACAAGCATTAACATACCTTGTACAAAATCTGTAGTACATACTGCTAAGAAACCACCCATAAATGTGTATACGAGAATAACTGCAACACCGATTGCCAACGCAATATGATAATCAAGTCCGAATACTGAATTGAAAAGTTTACCGCCTGCTGCCAATGCTGAAGCTGTATACACAAGAAAGAATACTACAACCACAACTGAAGAAACCACTAACATTCTCTTCTTATCATCATGGAATCTGTTCTCTAAATACGCTGGAAATGTAAGTGCATTATTTGCTCTTATCGTATATCTTCTGAGTCTTGATGATACAAATAACCAGTTAGCAACTGTACCAATGAATAATCCGACAGCTATCCATATCTGGTTCGTTCCAAATGCATATATATTACCCGGAAGTCCCATTAATAACCAGCCGCTCATATCTGATGCCTGTGCTGATAATGCTGCTACCCAGCCTCCTATCTTTCTTCCTCCTAAGAAATAATCTTCAGAGTTTTTGTTCTTCTTCATAAAAGCGGCACCTATCAACACCATACCTATAAGATAACAGGCAAATGCTATAAATACCCATACCAAATTTGATCCTTTCATTTTCTTACCTTACATCAGACTAATCTGATGTGCAAACATAATATGTGAAAGTTGTCTGCATTTTGTTCCTTTCCTATTTTTTTCTTTCACATTGTATATTATTAATAGAAAACATGGTCTCCTATTACTTCTCCCTGCCTTGAACCATCATTCATTCTGAAGAATAACCATGAACCGACTATATTACCCTGTTCTAGGACTTCTCTTGCTGCTTTATAGCAGGTCTCATTCGCACCTCTTGCAAGTACAAGTGCAAATCTTCCACTTACCGTAACCGGTGTAAACTGATATGGCTGATATAATACTTCATATAATGTATCAGGGAAACTTGAACTGTTTATCCTGTTCATAACTACTGCACCCACACATAACATACCATAATATGACTGGTCTCCTGCCTCACACTCAATAAGTGCTGCAAGCATATCTAAATCATTTCCCTCTGGGGTGTAAATCGGTGTATCATTATCCGGTTTAGAAGTAGTCTCTGACTCATCAATATTTCCCTGGGCATTCTTAATTGATTCTTCTCTGCTTGCCTGTTCCCTGCTGGCCTGTTCTTTGCTGGCTCTTTCACGACTTACCTGTTCAAGTATCTTTGACTCTTCGATTCTTCGTGACTCATCATCTATAGCCTGTCTGTTTGCTTCAACTTTCTTCTCATATTCTAATGCAGCTGCCTCAGCCTTAGCTATATCATCTGAATATGCCTGTATCGATTTATTCGTATCATTAATCTTCTGTGCGATAAGGTCCTGCTGTTCCTTAACCTGATTCTTAAGTTCTACTAAATCCTGTTGTTCTTTTGTATATGCCTGTTCCTTATCCGCGATTAGTTTCTTCGTCTCTTTATATTTCTCCATCATTTTTCTATCGTAAGAGACTATTTCTTTAACATATTCTGCTTTATTAATGCTGTCTGCAATTGAATCCCCCGAAAATAAAATTTCAAAATATGACTGGTTCCCCATCTCATACATGAATCTTATTCTCAATTTCATATCATCATACTGTTTCTGTTCCATTACTTTAGCTTCATCTAATTCTGCCTTAGTATCTTCAATTTCTTTATTCTTATCTTCTATCTGTTTCTCAATATCACTAATCTTTTTATTTATTACTGATAACTCTGAATTCAAAGACGATACAAGATTCTCTAAAGAACTTTTCGATTCTTCAAGTCCTGATGCCTGCTCTGCATAAGATGATTGCTGTTCTTCATTCTGCTGCTTCTCACTCTCTAAATCATCTATATTATTGGTAGCTTTTCCCACCATCGTATAAAAGATTACAAAAACGATAACTACTAATGAAAACAGTATGATACTTACATACTTTGTACCATTATTGCTATTTTCCATACAATCATTCTCTTTCTTATCTGCAAATGTAAAATATTTAATATATTACAACTCAAGGTATCATTTTATCAATTAAATTAATATATTGCAAGTAGATACGTTATTTTCTATTTATCCCATAAATTTGTATAATTAACTGCTAACATAATACCTCTCCTTTCAAATGATGAAATATAAAAACGTACAGTTTTCTGTACTTATATTATGAAGTACGGAAAACCATACGTCAATCCTTTCTATTATTTTCCCTATATTTACTGATTTAATTCTGCAATTCTCGTTATGCCCACATATATCTGGGAGATTTTATACCATGTTCTAAAATCGATTATTCCTGTCTGTGGCAAATCAAATGTTCTCTGAAACTCCTTTACTGCTGCCTTTGTAGCCTCTCCATATATGCCATCAGCCTGTATTCTGGGAATATTTGAATATACCTGTGCTATCCGGTCTAATTCCTCCTGTATCTGCTGAACCTTACTGCCCGATGCACCTATATCTAATTCATATCCCGGATACGAAATCGGAACACCTGATATCTGTTCTGCCGTATTAATGTATATTGAGCTTCCATAGAAATTCCTGAGTATCTGAATTGCGGAATATCCGCTTTCACCAAGGCTCTTGCTTCCCCATTGTGTCATCCAGCCCGGACAACTTACTCTGTTACCATCACAATATTGTGTAAGTATAGGCTGTTTTACATTAGGTCTTGATAAATACTGGTCAAATATTTCATCAACCACCAGAGAAATTGTATCGAAAATATTTCGGTTATTTATCCATTTGTGGTCAAATGCAGTAGATGAAGTTATAGTAAAATCGTAGCCTTTGTTCCTATACCATTCCGTATATACCCTGTTAAGTGTAAATGACATTATCGCCAGTACGTTTGCTTTAATTGTCTCCTCCGGCCATGTTGCATAAATTTCGCTTGATGCAACATTTTTAATGTAATCCTTATAAAGAACATAATAATCACTTGCTGTACTGTCTGATGGTGCACCATCATGTACTATTATATATTCAGGAATTACAACCCTGCTTAGAACTATCTCACCCGGAGGATTTACAGGTTTTACTTCTGCTTCTGCAATCTTAGGTGGATATTCACCATAAAGTGTATGTGCGGGGATAACGAAATCTTCACCATTTTCTCCCTCTAATAAAGGTCTTAATTTTATATCCTGTATCGACATTCTTCCTGATAATATCTCAACACCCGAAATATTAACCGGCTCATAACCATCAGCTTCCATTAACAATGAATATTCCGCATACGGCTGAATAATGTTATCCACATATAAGCTCAATTCCACCGGTGGAGTAGCCAATTCAATTTTTTCACTCTGTCCGGATGCATCAGTTGTTATTTCTTCTATCTTATTGGTAGGCTGCCCTTCCTCATAAATAGAAATGTTAACATTTTCTATTGGAATGTTATTAATTGTAGTAACATTTACCTGTAACTGACCTCTGTCAATCATATCGTTTTGCATTGCGCGCATAATTTTGATTCCTGTCAAACAACTTTATTCTAATATATGCAGCTTCAGGTAAATAATTTCTTATTTCTACACTCTTTCGTATTTTCTGAAATAATATTCTACATCGAAATATGTCTGCTCTTCGCTTTCCTCTGTAAGTTTCCAATCAGACATCTTATCAAGATTAGGAAAATATCTGTCTGCTTCATAAGCATAATCTATATATGTAACGTATGCAGTATCACAATATGGTAATAATTGTTCATACACACTTGCACCACCAATCACATATACATTTTCAGCATTATACTGTTTTAATGCTTCTAATGTCTCATCAATGCTATGTACTATAATTGCATCTTGTGCTGTGAAATTATTATCTCTTGTAAGTACGATATTTACTCTATTTTTGAGTGGTCTCTCATTTGGAAAGCTCTTTAAGGTTGTCTTACCCATTACAACCACATTTCCTGTTGTGGTCTCTCTGAAAAACTTCATATCATCAGGAATACTTAATAATAATTTTCCCTTATTGCCAATTGCCCAGTTCTTGTCTACTGCTACTATTAAATTCATATTAGTCTCTATTCCTCTTTTCTACTTCATTCTATATTTTTATATTCCAATGTCAAATTTAAGCTGTGGATTCTGTTCCTTTATAATCTCTCTAGGATATCCTGTTATCTTCACATCATCAATAGTTATATCATAGAAATTCTTTTTATCAGGGTTTATCTCTATTCTTGGTGAACATTCTACCGATTCCCTGTTAAGCATCTCTTTGATTGGCTCAATATGTCTGTCATATATCTGGATATTCGCCACAAACCATGTAAATCTGCCAGCTTCATATCCGCAATGTCTGGCTACTAACATCTGGAATATAACATACTGCATCTGATTAATTATTCCTGCTGTTGCGTAATCACTTGAACGCTGGAAAAGGCACATATCTAAATAATCTTTGCCATCTTTACCATGTCTTACATTCCATACTGTCTGATATGCACAAGGTTTCAATCCATGTTTATCTTTGAAATCGTCCTCCTGCCACATATTTATAATATGTCTTCTTCCATCCGGATTATTCTGTATGTCGTTTAATAAGTTGTTCATAAGATTATGTCTTCTTACTGTTTCTCCATAACAGGCACCTATGGTTCTGTCACCAATATCCCATTCGTCCCACCACGTAACATTATATTTATCTCTTAATACATCAAGGCTGTTCGACTGGTCCTGATATATCCATAACAGTTCACCTATGGAACTTTTTATAGCAATCGGTCTCAATGTTATAAGTGGTAATTCACCTTTTGATAAATCATAACTTTGCATTACATGATTAATTGATAGAGTATGTGCAGGAGTTCCGTCCGCATATCTTGGTCTTGGATTAATGTCCATACAGCCCTCTTCTAATATTCGTCTTGCAATGTCTTTAAACATTTCATCTGCTCTATTATATCCTTTATCCATTTCTTGCTCCATTTCTGATTTCTAATATAGTACCATTTTCATTTACTGCTTTTTAGTATTCTATATTTCGTTAATTAACCATATTTAGTTAATTATTAATATTTCAAAATCATCTAAATTTCTTTAGTTAAATATTCTGCAATTATCTACATCGGCATAAGTTCAACAGGCACATATGCCTCTACATAGATACCGTCATCTCTATATTCTTCTTTCAGAAGTTCACCATATTTTCTGATTTTCTGAATCTGTCCTGCTTCCTTATATCCAAATGTCTTAGCTATATAAATCTTCTTATTTCTAAGAATTTCTTCTATATATTCTAGCAGTTTATCAAGTCCTGTATGATTCTTTATCGAGGCATTCAAGGTATAATCTGCCCTGAAATCCTTAAATACAGGCCTCTCTGCCTCTCCATTACTCTTTATTTGCTCTGCGACCTTATCCTGCTTATTAAATATTGTAATTATAGATTTATCCGTAACTCCAAGTGAATCTAAAGTTTCATATACAATATGCATCTGTGCATCCATCTGAGGGTTTGAAGCATCTACCACATGAATAAGTATATCTGCATACTTAGCCTCTTCAAGTGTACTTCTGAAGGCATCGATTAGGTGATGTGGAAGTTTTCTGATAAAACCCACCGTATCTGTCAGCATAATTTCCTGTCCACTTTCAAGCTTGTACCTTCTAGTCGTAGGGTCTAAGGTTGCAAATAACTTATTTTCCTCTAAGACACCTGCCCCTGTCAGTTCATTTAAAAGGGTTGACTTACCGGCATTAGTATATCCGACTATGGAGATAACTGTCGTTGGATTCTTACTTCTCTGGTTTCTTGCAAGTTCTCTGTGGACTTTCATCTCTTCGACTTCATGCCTTAATACTGCTATTCTGTCCTTAATAAGACGTCTGTCCATCTCTAATTTCTTTTCGCCAGGTCCTCTTGTACCAATTCCACCGCCTAATCTTGAAAGCGAGCTTCTAAGTCCGACTAACCTTGCCTGTCTGTATTTTAACTGGGCAAGTTCAACCTGGACTTTACCCTCACCTGTCTTAGCTCGACTTGCAAATATATCAAGTATTATAAGAGTTCTGTCCATTACTTTCGTATCTAATGCATCTCTTAGATTCATTAACTGTGCAGGACTTAATTCATCATCACATACAACTCCTGTTGCGCCTAATTCATCAATAAGGACCTTCACTTCTTCAATCTTGCCTTTTCCAATATATGTTCCTGCATGTATTGCCTCTCTGTTCTGGATAACAGTTGCTACAGTTGCTGCCCCTGCTGTTTTCACAAGCTCCTTTAATTCCATTAAAGATTCTTCCGTATCATCTCCATCACTCGTAGAAACACCAATCAATATAACTTTCTCGGTTTCTTCCTGAGTCTCATATAATTTTTCCATTCTATTCCATACCAACGCTTTCTATCTTAACAAACTTTAACAAACTTATTCTAGATTATAACCGAAACATAATCTTTTTACAATACACAGCAAATTTTTACTTTTATTTTTTATATGATATGATATAATTCTTTATTATGTATGTCAGGTAATAACGAAACTGCCTTTATATATTATATGTTTTGCCACACCTGATGATCTATGAGAGAAAGGAATGAAAAAATGGAACATTTATTAACACCTGCCGGATATTCTTCGGCATTGTCTATTCGTGAAACTGAAATAGCAATCAAACTTGTAAAAGATTATTTCGAAAGAGTGCTCGCAGAAGAACTTAATCTTACACGTGTTTCAGCACCTTTATTCGTAAGACCTGAATCAGGACTTAATGATAACCTTAATGGTGTAGAAAGACCTGTGAGCTTTGGCATAAAAGAACAGGGTGACAAAGAAGTTGAAATCGTACATTCACTTGCTAAATGGAAACGTCAGGCTCTTAAGCGTTATGGTTTCCATTCAGGTGAGGGACTTTACACAGATATGAACGCTATCAGACGTGATGAAGATACTGATAACATTCATTCTATATTTGTTGACCAGTGGGATTGGGAGAAAATCATTTCTAAAGAAGAGAGAAACCCTGAAACCCTTAAAGCTACTGTCCAGAAAGTATATACAGCTCTTAAACGTACAGAAAGCTATATTGCTTCACAGTATAATTACATACATGAATTTCTCCCTGCTGAAATATCATTTATCACTTCACAGGAATTAGAGGATATGTATCCTGACTGTACACCTAAGGAAAGAGAATATAAGATTGCTAAGTTAAAAGGTGCAATCTTCATTATGCAGATAGGAGATAAATTAGCTTCAGGCGAAAAACATGATGGCCGTGCACCTGACTACGATGACTGGAAACTTAACGGAGATATTATCGTATACTATCCTGTGCTTGATATTGCTCTTGAATTATCTTCTATGGGTATCAGAGTTGATGAGGTATCACTAAAGGAACAATTAGATAAAGCAGGTTGTCCTGAAAGAGCTGAACTTCCATTCCAGAAAGCCATCTTAGATAAGGAGCTTCCTTACACAATCGGCGGAGGAATCGGACAGTCAAGAATCTGCATGTTCTATCTTAGAAAAGCACATATCGGTGAGGTTCAGGCTTCTATCTGGCCGGATGCAATTAATGAATGTGCTGCTGAGAACGGAATTACACTTTTATAGAATTGTATTTTTATAAAACCAATTTATATTTATGCATTTTAATGGCATAGGATTTAAATATATCCTATGCCATTATTATTCAATAATTATTTCTAAGGTCAAAAAAACCGACCTTAACGGACGGTTTCTTCTATGTATATGTCAATACTCTTTTTCCCACCATTACCAAATATCCTATGATATGAAATAAGTTTTAAATATCCGGTAATTTATGTTAAAACTTTATCATAGTAATGAGTATTTTTCAATAAGACTAAAGGCTTTTGTAGAAAAACCCCTCTATAAGTAGTAATATTTATACACTCAGATCTAATTTTATAAATTTTTACCCTTTTTTATTTACCCCCTCTCTTTACCTCTTATACCCCTCTTTATTACCTCTTTTTACCCCCTTTTTTACCCCTTTTTTATTTAATGCATTTTGCACATGCTAATGCTAATGCTCCAGGTCCTATATGACATGATACACTTAATGATAAATCTGCAATTTCGATATCTTTACCAGGAAATACCTTTAATACTTCTTCCCTGAATTCTACTGCTGCATCATAATTCTGTGTATGTGCAATAAATAATCCCATATCACCATCTTCATCATTATTAAATCTTTCTTTGAAATCTTTCTGAATCGCATCAAGCATAGTTGCCTTTGCCTGTTTTATAGTTCTGGCTTTGGCAAATGCATCTAACTTTTCTCCCTGAATCTGAAGAACAGGTTTTAACTTAAGAAGATTACCAAGTGCTGCGGCAGCAGGTGTGATTCTTCCACCCTTTTTAAGGTATGTTAATGTATCTAACATAATATAAATACTTGATTCAAACTTGCGGTTCTCAAGTATTTCTTTTATCTCTTCTGCACTCTTACCTGCTTTAACAAGTTCTAACGCATCCCTTACTGACTGTTCCTGTGTTACTGAGATTCTCTGGTTATTTACTACCTGCACTTTTCCATCATAATCATCTGATAACATTATGGCTGTCTGACATGCACCGCTTAATCCACTTGACATTGGAATATGAACAATTTCATCATATTCTTCTAATATCTTGTCCCATAAATCTGTCATAGATGAAGGTGATGGCTGTGATGTAGATATAGTACAGTCTCCTTTAAGTTTCTCAAAGAATTCCACTATAGTTAAATTAATATCCTCAAAATATTCTTTACTGTCAATCATAAAAGGCATTGGCAAAACATACACACCCATCTCTTTAGCTTTTGCCTGTGTAATTCCACTATTACTGTCTGTAACTACTGCTATTTTCTTTTCCACAATTTATTCTATCCCATATTTTCCATATAATTATAATATCCATAATATTTACCATAAATATCTGACGGAAATATGGCTCCTTTCTTATAATTAATCATATTAAATACTACTTTCTAAAGAAGTATTTTAACATTATACAAGCAATTTAGCAAGTTTAAACTGATATGAGATTAATATTTTAAAATTTAATATAGACATTTGTCTATTTCAATGTTATAATGCATACATACTTGCAAGGAAGAGGTAAGATAATTGGAAAATGCTAAGATTAAAAAAACAAAAAATGCTCTTTATGTAACACTCAGCAACTTACTTTGCGTGAAAGACATACGTGATATTACCGTTATAGAATTATGTAAAGAAGCAGGAATCAACAAAAGCACCTTCTATCTTCATTATAAAGATATTTATGAATGTGCAGAAGATTTTATATTACAGATTGTCTCGCCTATTGTAGACATCATTTGCCAGAATGGTGTAAATAATATGATTAAAGATTTACCTAATATCTGGTCTAAGATATTGCAATTGAATAAGGAGCAGGGCAATCTTTATAAGCCATTTTTCAACTCACCAAGTCTGTCGCCTTTAATATATAAGGTAAGAACACAGATAATCGACTCACTAATCAGTCGTTCTACTGTCTTTGGACTTGACGATAAAGATTTATTAAATGCAAGAATAAGCATTACTTTCTTTGTAAATGGTTTTCTTGGTATTATAGAAGAAAATGGCAGAAACGAATTATCAGTAGATTCCCTTGAGGAATTTGCGAAAAAACTACAAAAAGGATTTCTAGATTACAAGCTATTTAAGGAGGACTTAAGCATGTGGGCTGATGAAAGCGTATTTTATCAAATTTACCCGTTAGGATTTTGTGGAGCACCATTCGAAAACGACGGTGTACTCACTTCAAGAATATTAAAGGTTAATGACTGGATACCTCATATTAATAAATTAGGAGCAAATGCAATTTATTTCTCACCGGTTTTCGAATCTGACACTCATGGATATAACACAAGAGATTACCGTAAAATTGACTGCCGACTTGGTACAAATGATGACTTTAAGAATGTATGTGACAATCTTCACAAAGCAGGTATTAAAGTTGTGTTAGACGGTGTATTTAACCATGTGGGTCGTGGTTTTTTTGCATTTCAGGACGTATTAAAGAACAGAGAAGCATCTCCATACAAAGACTGGTTTGCGAGAATTGACTTCGGTGGAAATTCTAATTACAACGACGGATTATGGTATGAAGGCTGGGAAGGCAACTACGATTTGGTTAAATTGAATCTTAGAAATGAAGAAGTTATTAACTATATTTTCGATAGTATCAAATTATGGGTTGATGAATTCGACATCGATGGAATTAGACTTGATGTGGCTTATTGCCTTGATAAAGATTTCTTAAAGAGATTAAGACATTTCTGTAACGGATTAAAAGCTGACTTCTGGCTTCTTGGCGAACTTCTTCATGGTGATTATAACCAATTTGTCAATGATGAAATGCTTCACAGCTGTACAAACTATGAGTGTTATAAGGGCTTATTCTCAAGTTTCAATTCTATGAATATGTTTGAAATTGTACACTCACTTCTCCGTCAGTTTGGTCCTGAGAACTGGACTTTATACAAAGGTAAACACTTACTCACTTTCGTAGATAATCATGACGTATCAAGAATTGCAAGCAACCTTAATAATGAAAATCATCTTCCACTTATTTATGCGCTTGCATTTGGTATGCCTGGAATTCCTTGCGTATATTACGGAAGCGAATGGGGTGCTAAAGCACATAAGAATGAAGATGATTCTGCATTACGTGCCTGCTTTGATGCACCAATTGAGAACGAATTATCAGACTATATTTCTAAACTTGCTAATGCACACAAGAATAGTAAAGCAATCTGTTATGGAGATTTTAAATCAGTTGTTCTTACTAATCATCAATGTGTATTCGAAAGAACCTGCGATGGCGAGCGTGTATTAATCGCAATCAATGCTTCAGCTGATGATTATACTGCTCATTTTGATTCCGGAGTTGGTTCAGGAACAGACCTTATTACAGGTGAAACCGTAAGTTTCGAGGGTGGTCTTAATATGAAAGGATATAGTGCAAAATACATCAAATGCTAGGAGGTATAACAATGAATTTCTATAATTTTTATACAGGTCAGATTTTTGACGCTTATAATTATCTTGGCGCACATATTGAAAAAAAAGGTGTTACTTTCCGTACATTTGCACCTGCTGCAAGTAATGTTGCGGTAATCGGAAGTTTTAATAACTGGCAGCCACAGAATATGAATCGTGTGACAGATGACAGACAATTCTTTGAACTCTTTGTAGAGAATGCCAAACCAGGCGATATGTATAAATTCCAGATAACTGCATCAAATGGCATAATTGACCATTGTGACCCTTATGGTTTTGGAATGGAATTACGCCCTGATAGTGCGAGCATAATTCGCGATTTAGATGAATATAAATTCTCTGATGCTAAATGGTTGAAGAAACGTACTGATTTCAAGAAAGCACCTCTTAATATCTATGAGGTGCATCTTGGAAGCTGGCTGACTAATCCGGATGACGAGCATGGCTGGTTTACCTATGATGAAATCGCACCTAAACTTATTAAATATATGAAAGAGAATGGTTATAACTGTCTTGAACTTATGCCTATAAGTGAACACCCATGTGATGAAAGCTGGGGATATCAGAATACCGGCTTCTTCGCTCCAACAAGCAGATACGGAACAGCCACTCAGTTCCAGAAGATGATTGATTTATTCCACGCATCAGACATAGCTGTAATCGTAGATTTTGTTCCTGTCCATTTTGCTGTAGATGCTTACGCTCTTGCTAATTATGACGGAACAGCACTTTATGAATATCCTCATAATGATGTAGGTGTCAGTGAATGGGGAAGCTGTAACTTTATGCACAGTCGTGGAGAGGTGCGCAGTTTCTTAAACAGTGCTGCTGCTTACTGGCTTGATAAATACCACATTGATGGTCTTAGAATGGACGCAATCAGCCGAATCTTATATTGGCAGGGTGATGAGAACCGTGGTGTAAATGGTAATGCCGTAGATTTTGTTAAGACACTTAACAGTGGACTTAAAGACAGATTTCCTAATTGTATGCTTGCAGCTGAAGATTCTACTAACTTTAAAGATGTTACTAAATCTGTCAGAGATGGTGGCTTAGGTTTCGACTACAAGTGGGATATGGGCTGGATGAATGATACCCTTGAATATATGAAGCTTGATCCATTATTCCGTGGAGGAAGTTATCATAAACTTACTTTCAGTATGATGTATTACTATGATGCTAACTTCTTACTTCCTTTTTCACATGATGAAACAGTTCATGGCAAATGTACGATTCTTCAGAAAATGTTCGGTGAATACGAGATGAAATTTCCACAAGGTCGCCTACTTTATATGTATATGATGACACATCCGGGCAAGAAACTCAACTTTATGGGAAATGAAATCGGCCAGCTAAGAGAATGGGACGAAAAACGTGAACAGGACTGGGATATTCTCAAATATCCAATTCATGATTCTTTTCATAAATATATACAAAAACTAAATAAAATATATATTGATAATCCTGCATTATGGGAAGAAGACTATGATGAAAATGGTTTTGAATGGATTGACTGTCATAGTGAAAGCGAATGTCTGTACTCTTACATTCGCCGTAGTCCAAAACAAAATATAATCGTAGCCCTTAATTTCTCAGGTGTTGCACAGAACTACACCCTTGATTTAAAAAAGAACGGCAAATACAGAGTCTTACTCAACTCTGACTATGATATTTATGGTGGTAATACTCCTGTAAGCCGCAAACAGTTATCTACTGTTTCTAAAAAACTTAACTTAGAACTTCCGGCTTTCAGCGGTATAATATTAGAAGAAGTTAAATAAATTATAAGTTGTTTATCAATCCAACTAACGTTCCTTATTTTTCAAGGCTTTCAGAGCCTCAAATCGTGAACTTGTATGTATTTTCCCTTGTTTTTGCCCTTATGGGTAACTTACAAGGGAAATCATTGTTTATTGCCCTGCAACCTTATCCACATATCAAAAGTTGCATCATCCATATTTTTTAATAATTGTTATCAACAGTACTCCCGTTAATTAATATTATCAACAAGTTTTTTGATTTTATCTACAAGTTTCTTGTGAAGATATGCATTTTATATTGCTTTCTTAGGCATAATTATGCTATAATTGTGTCAACGAAAGGAGTGAAGCATTATGCCACTTATTATGCCTATTAAGGATTTACGCAATACAACCGAGATTTCCAATATCGCACACAAGGAACAGGAGCCTATTTTTATTACCAAAAACGGATATAGCGACTTGGTTGTGATGAGTAGTGAATTATACGATAAATTTGCAAGAATGAATCGCATCGACCAGGCAATCTTCGAATCTGAGCAAGAAATTGCTAACGGTGCAGAAGCAGTTGACGCAGAAAAAGTTTTTGCAGAATTGGAGAAAAAGCATTTTGGATAAATACAAGGTAAAAGTCAACCCTAGAGCAATCCGTGAATTAGACCACATTTACGAATATATTGCAAATGAGAAATTGGCTCCTGAAAATGCCAAAAGACAGGTAGATAGAATTAAGAAGTCTATTTTAAGCCTAGATACATTTCCACAGTCCCATCAAGAGCGTAACGAGGGCAGATATGCCGGAAAAGGCTATCGTCAGTTACTGATTGATAGTTATATCGCCATTTTCCGCATTGATGAACCATGCAAAACAGTTTATGTAGTAACAATACAGTACCAAGGACGAAATCTATAAAACATATCCCGACATAAGTGCATATATCAATGCTGTTGTGGTAAATGTTGTAATCTGCATATATTATATTCATTCAATCAATCCATAAGGGATAGCTCACTTACAGCCAGGAAATTTCGTTGAAATTGTCCTGGTAAGTAAAAAACGCTCCGCATGGATTGTACTGCAGCGGGTTGCTATAGCAACCCGCCGCAAGTGACATTCTTTATTCTTATAAGTTAATTAATATTTAATTATTATCTTTTAAGATTTCGTTGTGTATTATTCTATATAGATTACCATATATAGGATATTCCTCTTCCGGTAATCTGTATTTTACTTCATCGATTGTTATTCCACCTATCTGTGGCAATTTAATAGTTTTAATCAAATCTGATTCTTCACATTCCGTTGAACTATATAATTTTATAACATAACCGATTTTTGATTTTATTACAGTATGGTATTGAGAAGCAATTACTTCATATATATTTTCTTTCCTATACTTTTGACTGCATATATAATCCATTATTATTTTTATATCTTCGCTTTTATCAAAAACAAAATACTGACGTTTATTATACGACTCAACCTCAATACATTTTATCTCGCTATAATCTATTTTCAGTTTATAATATTTAGGAAACAGTATATTTATACCTACAGGTATTACAATTATCAGTATTACTACTAATACTATTAATATTGTCTTCCTTTTATTCTTGCTTATCTTCATACTTCCTATTCTCTTCCATCCCAGCAATAAGTACATAACTTACTCTTGTCTATTCCTACTGACTCTATCATATCATCTAATCTGTGATATCTAAGAGATGTGAATTTAAGTTCTTTTCTTATCTCTTCTATCATATTCTGATATCTTTCAGTTTCAGGATTAGTATACTCGTTAAGTACATTTTCAGCATTATCACCCTCTAAATTCTTAATAACTCGTCTTGTTATTAAGTCCATTTCTGAAGATGAACGTGAGAAATTAATGAATTTACAGCCATATACAAGTGGTGGGCAGGCAGGTCTTATATGTACCTCTTTAGCTCCGCTTGAATATAGGAATTCAGTAGTTTCTCTAAGCTGTGTTCCTCTTACGATAGAGTCATCTATAAGTAATAATCTCTTATCTTTAATTAAATCATGAACAGGTATAAGTTTCATTTTTGCAATCAGATTACGCTTACTCTGGATAGTAGGCATAAATGAACGTGGCCATGTAGGTGTATATTTAATAAATGGTCTTGAAAATGGAATTCCTGACTCGTTAGCATATCCTACCGCATGAGCTGTTCCTGAATCCGGTACACCTGCAACAATATCAGGCTCTACCTTATTCTTGTCATTCATATCACGTCTTGCAAGCATTGCTCCACAGTTATAACGCATTTTCTCAACACTTACGCCCTCATAGCTTGACGATGGATAGCCATAATATATCCATAAGAATGTGCAAATCTTCATATCTGTACCCGGTGCGCATACCGTTCGTACTTCTTCCGGTGTCATAATTACTATTTCGCCCGGACCTAATTCCTTATAATCCGTATATCCAAGATTCAGATAGGCAAATGATTCAAATGTAGCACAATATCCGTCCTCTTTCTTACCGATAACCGCCGGAGTTCTTCCTAATCTGTCTCTCGCTACAAATATGCCCTTAGGAGTCATAACTAACATAGTCATTGAACCATCTATTATCTCCTGTGCATACCTTATACCATCAATCATATTATCTTTCTGGTTAATAATAGCCGCCACGAGTTCAGTAGCATTAATATCTCCACCACTCATTTCTAAGAAATGCGAATTACCATTACTGAAGATCTTTTTAACAATTTCATCTGTATTATTAATTTTACCAACTGTTGTTATAGCATAGGTTCCATGATGTGAACGAACAATTAATGGCTGTGGTTCATAATCTGATATACAGCCAATTCCTAAATTACCTTTCATCTCATTTATCTCTTTATCGAATTTAGTTCTAAAAGGAGAATTCTCTATATTATGGATTGAACGATCAAATCCATTCTTGCCATATACAGCCATTCCACCTCTTCTTGTTCCAAGATGTGAATGATAATCAGTTCCAAAAAATAAATCAAATACGCAATCATTTTTCGATGCAACTCCAAAAAATCCGCCCATTACTTTTCCTCATTTCTGCGTTGTCTTTTATCACTAAAGGTTTCCGATAGCAACGCTTACCGGAAACCTGATTACTATAGAGTATATTATTATAAGAATAAATTATAAAAATATATTGTTACGCAAATAAATTATAAAATATATTATATATTCTTATATTTATAATTACACGTTGATTGTAGCTGTCATTCCAAGTATTTCCTTATTCTCTTCAAGAATTGGATTAATAACTTCACTTAAGAACTCATCAACCTGCTCTTTTGAACGTCCAACATACTTTGTTGGGTCCATTGATTTCTTCAAATCTTCAAGACTCATTCCGAATTTATCATCTGCTGCAATAAGCTCTAATAAATTGTTATCAAGTCCCTCTTCTTTAACATTCTTTCCTGCAATCATAGAAAGCTTACGAATCTCTTCGTGTAATTCCTGTCTGTCGCCACCTGCTTTAACTGCATCCATCATAATATTCTCAGTAGCCATAAATGGTAATTCAGCCATAAGTCTCTTCTCAATAACCTTAGGATATACAACTAAACCATCTACTACATTGAGATATAAGTCAAGTATTCCGTCGATTGCAAGGAATGCTTCAGGAACACTTATTCTCTTATTAGCAGAGTCATCAAGGGTTCTTTCAAACCACTGCGTTGCTGATGTAATTGCAGGATTAAGTGCATCTACCATTACATAATTAGCAAGTGATGCAATTCTCTCACTTCTCATAGGGTTTCTCTTATAAGCCATTGCAGATGAACCAATCTGATTCTTTTCAAATGGTTCTTCAACCTCTTTAAGATGCTGTAATAATCTTATATCATTTGAGAATTTATGAGCACTTGCTGCAATTCCTGCTAATACATTTAATACTCTTGTATCAACTTTTCTTGTATATGTCTGTCCTGAAACAGGCTGACATTTCTCAAATCCCATCTTCTTGGCTATCATAGGATCAATTTTTCTGATTTTATCCTGGTCACCCTCGAATAATTCAAGGAAACTTGCCTGTGTGCCTGTTGTTCCCTTTGAACCTAATAACTTCATACTTCCGATAATATAATCAAGGTCTTCTAAGTCAACAACTAATTCATTCATCCATAATGTCGCACGTTTTCCAACTGTAGTTGGCTGTGCAGGCTGAAAATGTGTAAATGCAAGTGTTGGCTGTGCTTTATATGAATCAGCAAATTTAGCTAATTCAGCAATAACATTTATTAATTTCTTTCTGACTAATTTAAGTGCTTCAGTCATTACGATAATATCAGTATTGTCACCAACATAACATGAAGTTGCACCAAGATGGATAATTCCCTTAGCTTTTGGACACTGTACACCATATGCATAAACATGTGACATAACATCATGTCTTACTAATCTTTCTCTTTCCTTAGCAACATCATAATTAATGTCCTCTGCATGTTCTTTTAACTCTGCAATCTGCTCATCAGTGATATTAAGTCCTAATTCTTTCTCTGTCTCTGCTAATGCAATCCATAATTTTCTCCATGTTCTGAATTTCATATCAGGTGAGAAAATATACTGCATTTCCTTACTTGCATATCGCTCTGACAATGGGCTTTGATACTTATCGTACATATTAGTTCTCCTTTTTCTTATACATATTAGTTAATCTATCTAAGGTATCTTTTCCTTAGTATTATATCAGCTAATGCCAATATTTTAAACACTTTTATGCTTCATATTCACCACGAATATCTTCCTTAGGTGGTTCTATAGGATACTTTCCATTAAAACATCCTGTACAAATAGGAAGTCCTTCCACCATCTGTGATAATCTGTCTATTTCTAGATAACCTAACGAATCCGCACCGATAATCTGTCTGATTTCTTCAATCGTTCTGTTATGCGCAATTAACTGTTCTTTACTTGGAATATCCGTTCCAAAATAACACTCATTTAAAAATGGTGGTGAACTTATTCTTACATGCACCTCTGTAGCACCTGCTTCCTTAAGCATTCCTACTATACGGTCACTCGTAGTACCTCTTACAATAGAGTCATCTATCATAATTACTCTTTTACCCTTAACTGCTTCTTTCAAAACGTTAAGTTTAACTCTTACACTTGATTCCCTGCTGCTCTGCTTAGGCTTTATAAATGTACGTCCGACATATCCGTTCTTAACAAATGCAGTACCATAAGGAATTCCTGATTCTAAAGAATATCCTAATGCTGCCGCATTTCCTGATTCCGGCACACCTACTACTAAATCAGCCTCTACAGGATGATCCATGGCAAGATATCTTCCTGCCATAATTCTTGAATGATATACTGAAATTCCATCAATTATACTGTCCGGTCTTGCGAAATAAATATATTCAAATATACATCTTGCTTCTTTCTCTTTAGGCAGACATAATGATGTATCAGATATTATCTTACCATCAGTAATAGTTACTATCTCACCAGGTAAGACATCTCTTACATGCTCTGCACCGATAGTATCAAGTGCACATGTCTCTGAAGCTAAAATATATGTATTATCTCTTTTACCAATGCATAATGGCTTAAAACCATATGGGTCTCTTGCACCTATTAATTTTCTCGGACTCATTACAATTAATGAATAAGCACCTTTTATCTTCTTAATAGTCTCTTTGACAGCTTCCTCAACCGAACCACATTTAATTCTGGCTCTTGCGATAAGATATGCTATAACTTCTGAATCTATTGTAGTCTGGAAAATAGCTCCGGTATACTCTAGTTCCTTGCGAAGTTCTAACGCATTAATAAGATTTCCATTATGTGCAAGTCCAAGAATACCTTTCACATAATTAAGTACCAATGGCTGTGCATTCTCTCTCGTACTGCTTCCTGCTGTAGAATATCTTGTATGTCCGACACCGATATTACCTTTTAATTTTTCAAGATTATCCGGCTGGAACACTTCATTTACAAGGCCCATATCCTTATAGACACTTACCTTGCCCTTTGGTCCCTCTGTATCACTTACAGCTATTCCGCAGCTTTCCTGACCTCTGTGCTGTAATGCAAATAAACCATAATAAATCGATGATGCCACATCATTGCCATCGAAATCATACATTCCGAATACACCACATTCCTCATGTAATGTATCGTCTGCATCCGGTGACATACAACAGTTACTAATTTCATGTATATTCTTCATACGGTCTGTACTCCTTTAAGTTTATTCTGTGAGCTTTTCTGAAATAAAATATATCTTATAGCCAAATATCGCATTAAATATGACATTATTCTATTGTCTTTTACAAAATAAATATATCTTAAAACCTTATGCTCTTAACTTATAAACCTAAATGCCTAATCATATTTCACTCTTACTAAACAAGGTAAATTATAATACAATACATACTTAAAATCAAATCAATTTTCCACATTGAATATTATTTGTATAACTTTGCAAAATTCTTGAATAATCAGATAATTACTTGTATAATATATCCAAGATATATTTGCAGCTGCGTCTGCAAAATGGAGCCAGTGTGAAAGAATTGTGCTGATGCACCAATTCTTTCGCCCCAAACTAATTGTTTCCGGGCGAAAACAATTAGTTTTATGGCAGATTAGAAATCGCATACGCGAATTTCTAATCGCCTCCTCGCGAACAAGTCGCTCAGAATGGAGAATAGTATGCCTGAAAAAGAAAAACGTCGTTATAAAAGAATGAATGTTGATTTAAAACTTAATATCTCAAAGTTATTTCATCAAGATAATGGAGTGATTGCCAATATTGATGCTCCAATTGAAGTTACTGATATCTCAAAAGGGGGTATCGGTTTCACATCTTCTGCAACACTTCCTACCGGATATTACTTCAATGCCAAAATCAAATTAGGTGGTGATGACTCTATATTATATACGGTTGTAAGAATCGTAAGAAGCCGCCTATGTGATAATGGACTTAAGAATTATGGTGCTGAATTTATAGGTCTTGCTCCTATACTTAATTATATCTTTGATGATTATGAAGCAACTTTGGATAATTCTAACAATTAATTAGACATCTTGTTTTACTCTGTATTTACTATTTATTATTAAAATCAAAAGTCAGAAAACTTTCCTTTTATTCAGGAAATTTTCTGATTTTTGATTCTATAACCATATTATTTACCATAAGCGGATTTACAATAATTCCTTTAAAATTTTATTTATCATTCCCGGATTAGCTTTTCCCTTAGTAGCTTTCATAGCCTGACCTACTAAGAATCCAATCGCCTTGTCCTTACCATTATGATAATCCTCAACAGACTGTGGATTATTAGCCACTATTTCTTCAAGCATTTTTCTTAATCCTTCTTCATCATTGTCCATTTTTAAACCATGTTCTTCGATGTATACGTCAGGATCAATATCTTCAGTAAATACCTTCTCAAATACTTCTTTTGCTACTGAACTGTTAATTGTTCCGGCATCTATAAGTTTAATAAGTTTTGCAAGATTTACTGGTGAAAATGAAATTTCTTCAGCATCCATCTCATGCTCTTTAAGAAGTCTCATTGTCTCGCCCATAAGATAATTACTTACTTTCTTGGCATTCGCACCCTCACTTACTGTTTCTTCGAAAATATCTGCCAATTTCTTAGTTGCTGTAATAATTCCGGCATCATATTCAGGAATACCATATTCCTTAATATATCTTGCCATCTTCTCTTCCCTGAATTCTGGCTGACTGTCTTTAATACGTTTAAGCCATTCATCACTAATTACAATAGGTACAAGGTCTGGTTCAGGGAAATATCTGTAATCCTTAGCATCCTCCTTAGAACGCATTGGATAGGAATACTCTTTGTTATCGTCCCATCTTCTAGTCTCCTGTATTACTTTTTCACCTGATTCGATTAAATCAATCTGTCTTGCTCTCTCATTTTCAATTGCCCTTGAAATTGCCTTAAATGAGTTGAGGTTCTTCATCTCTGTTCGTGTGCCAAATTCTTTGGCTCCCATTTCCCTTACGGAAATGTTTACATCGGCACGCATTGAACCCTCGTTAAGTTTACAGTCAGATGCTCCAAGATACTGGATTATCATTCTAAGCTTCTCAAGATAAGAAATAACTTCATCTGAGGAACGCATATCAGGTTCTGATACTATTTCAATAAGCGGAACTCCTGACCTGTTATAGTCAACTAATGAGCAGTCCTCCCAATCATCATGTATTAACTTACCTGCATCTTCCTCCATATGAATCTCATGAATACCTACTTTTTTTCTTCCATTTTCACCATCTATTTCCACATAACCATTTCGGCAGATAGGAAGATATAACTGTGAAATCTGGTAGTTCTGTGGATTATCAGGATAGAAATAATTCTTTCTGTCAAATTTACAATATCTTGTGATGTCACAGTTAGTAGCAACGCCTACTGACATCGCATATTCCACTACCTGTTTATTAAGTACCGGAAGACTTCCCGGCATACCTGTACAAACCGGACATGTATGTGCATTAGGTTCGGCACCAAATGCAGTTGAACAGCCACAGAATATCTTCGTCTTTGTAGCTAACTCAACATGTACTTCAAGTCCAATAACTGTTTCATATACTTTACTCATATTAATCTCCATTTCTTCTTGCCTGTTCATAAGTATAAGCTGTTCTTATAAGGTTCTTCTCCTTAAAACAGTCACCTATTAACTGTAATCCGATTGGCAATCCCTTTGAATCTTTTCCACATGGAATGCTTATTCCCGGAAGTCCTGCAAGATTGACTGATATTGTATATATATCACCTAAATACATTTTAAGTGGATCTGAAAGGCTTTCTCCTAATTTAGGTGCTGTAGTCGGTGCAACTGGTCCTAATATAACATCATATTTAGCAAATGCATCATCAAATGCTTTCTTAATAAGAGCCTTAACTCTTAATGCCTTAAGATAATATGCATCATAGTAACCTGAACTTAACACGAATGAACCGAGCATAATTCTTCTCTTGACTTCTGTTCCAAAGCCCTCTGAACGGGTTTTCTTATACATATTATGCAAATCTGTAAATTCTTCTGTTCTGTATCCGTATTTAATTCCATCGAATCTCTCAAGGTTCGAGCTGGCTTCTGCTGCTGCAATTGTATAGTAAGCAGGTACTGCATATTCTACCAGACTTAAATCAAATTCTTCTACGATTGCACCTTTTCTCTTAAGAACCTCTGCTGCCTCTAATACAGCTTTCTTAACTTCATCATCTAAACCATCGCCGAAATAATCTCTTGGAATACCGATTCTCATACCTTTTACATCATTAACTAATGCTGATGTAAAATCTGTATCATCCCGTTGTATAGATGTTGAATCTTTAGTGTCATGTCCTGATATAACCTCAAGTATTGTTGCACAGTCTGTTACATCTTTACATAAAGGTCCAATCTGGTCTAGAGATGAACCATATGCAATCAGGCCATAGCGTGATACCGTCGAATAAGTAGGCTTCATTCCTACTACACCACAATATCCAGCCGGCTGTCTTATTGAACCACCTGTATCTGAACCTAATGCATAGAAGCACTCTTTCGCAGCTACTGCGGCCGCTGAACCACCTGATGAACCTCCCGGTACATATTCAGGATTACATGGATTCTTAGTAACTCCATATGCTGATGTCTCTGTCGTTGAACCCATTGCGAATTCATCCATATTTGTTTTACCGATTATTACAGCTCCGGCTTTCTCTAATTTTTCCACCGCCTCTGCCGAAAATGTTGGAACAAAATTATTAAGAATCTTTGATGCACATGTTGTAAGCATATCCTTTGTACACATATTATCCTTTATGGCTACAGGTACTCCGGCAAGCGGACCGTCTAATTCACCTGAATCAATCTTAGCCTGTACATCTTCTGCCTGTTTTAATACTTTTTCTTTATCAATGGTAATATAGCAATGATAAATATCTTCTTTCTTATCAATTTGTTCTAATACAGCTTTAGCGGCTTCTAAAACAGTTACTTCTTTATTCTTAATTTTCTCTGCAAGCTCTGTTGCAGTATAATCTAAAATACTCATCTCTACACTAAGCCTCACTTCCGATTAATTTACTCAAATGTTTTTGGTACATTAAACATTCCATCTTTTTCTTCAGGAGCATTCTTAAGTATATTATCTCTGTCATCTCCATTCGTAACCACATCTTCACGAAATACGTTATTAACTGGAAATACATGGCTCATAGGTTCTACACCCTCTGTATCTAACTCATTTAATTTATCAATATAATTAAGCATATTAGCCATATCTTTCTTGGCCTGCTCTTTTTCCTCTCCACTAAGTTCTAACTTAGCAAGAATACCAACATAATCAATCGTTTCATCTGAAATTACGTTTGCCATATTAACCTCCATTTCACAGACGTTTACGTCGAAGGAATCGCGAGCAAAATTTCAGATTTTGCTCTGCGATAATATTACTTTGCGACACCTGCTGCACAAAGTAGCCTCCACTTCTAATCTCTTACTTTAATATGAACTTCTCTTAACTGCTGTTCTGTTACCTCATTTGGTGCGCCACACATCAGATCCTGTGCAGTTCCACTCATTGGGAATGGAATAATCTCTCTAATATTCTCTTCATTTCTAAGAAGCATAATCATTCGGTCAACACCAGGTGCCATTCCTGCATGTGGTGGTGCTCCGAACTGGAATGCATTATATAAAGCTCCGAATTTGCTCTTTAGAACTTCTTCATTATATCCTGCTATTTCAAATGCCTTAACCATTATCTGCATATCATGATTTCTAACTGCACCAGATGACAATTCCACTCCATTACATACAATATCATACTGATATGCTAAAATGTCAAGTGGGTCTTTAGTATTTAATGCCTCAAGTCCTCCCTGTGGCATTGAAAATGGGTTATGTGTAAAACCGATTTTCTTCTCTTCTTCATCATATTCAAACATAGGAAAATCATTTATATAGCAGAAACGATATGAATTTTTCTCTATTAAATCAAGTTTTTCGCCTAATTCTGTTCTAATCTGTCCTGCATACAGATTAGCTCTTGCTTCTCTGTCTGCTATAAAGAAAATTGTGTCTCCTGCTTCTAATCCGGCATAATCTAATAATTCTTTTTTCATCTCATCAGGAATGAATTTATCAATAGGACCTTTATAAGATAAATCTTCTTCTACTTCAAGATATCCAAGTCCGCCCATTCCTATTGATGTTGCAAATTTGAGTAATTTTTCATGAAAACCTTTAGACATATCTGCGTGAACCTTAATTGCTCTTACTGTCTTTTTATGAAATGGCTTGAATGTACATCTCTGGAAGAATTCTGATACATCTATTATTCTTAATGGGTTACGAAGATCCGGTTTATCAGTACCAAATTCTAACATAGCCTGTTTATAGCTGATTATAGGATATGGTGCTTTAGTAACCGCGTAGCCTTCTGGTGCAAATTTCTCAAATGTAGCTGTTAAAACTTCTTCACCTACTTTGAATACATCTTCCTGAGTAGCAAAACTCATCTCGAAATCTAGCTGGTAGAATTCTCCCGGCGAACGGTCTGCTCTTGCATCTTCATCTCTAAAACATGGTGCAATCTGGAAATATTTATCAAAACCTGACACCATCAAAAGTTGTTTATACTGCTGTGGTGCTTGTGGTAATGCATAAAATTTACCTTTATATTTTCTGGATGGAACAATATAATCTCTTGCACCCTCTGGAGATGAAGCACATAAAATAGGTGTCTGTATCTCTAAAAAGCCCATTTCTGTCATCTTATCTCTTAAGAATCTTATAACATTCGAACGGAAAATCATATTGTCTTTGACTTTCTGATTTCTCAAATCAAGATATCTGTATTTTAATCTTAAATCCTCCCTTGTCTCTTTAGAAGTCTGTATCTCAAATGGAAGCTGTGCATATACTTTACCAAGTATATCAATTGAATGTGCCTCTACCTCAATTGTACCTGATGGAATCTTTGGGTTGTATGTCTCTTCATCTCTTTTTTCCACAAGCCCCTCAATAGATACACAATCTTCTTTCACAATACCATGTAATAAATCTGTATTTCTAAGTACTACCTGTACCACACCATACATATCCCTCAAATCTATAAACGATACTCCACCATGATCTCGGATATTCTCTACCCAGCCTGCAATTCTTATCTCTTTACCAATGTCTTCTTCTTTCACATTGTTCAATGTCACATCTCTGTAAATGCCTGTTTCTTTCATACTGACCACTTTCCTTTCTTTCACTTAATTCACTAAATTTTCTTATACATATAATTCCGGGTTAAATATAGAAATATTTTTAATATTTTGTATATCTTTATATATCCTGACATCTTCTAATCATTTATCAGAACATAGAAAAACCCCGGAATATAATTAAATATTCCGGGGACGAATTATCACAATCCGCGGTACCACCCACGTTCAAGAAAGTTATCTTTCTTACTCTCATAACACTTAACGCGTGTAAACGTATCTACCTACTGCATTGTTCAGTAAATCTACTCCAGAGTGTTCCAGTTCAACGTTCCATTGAATAATGCTCTCAGTCGATGGCATCATATTCCTGTCAAGTCCCATTTGTTCCAGTCTCTTTCACAGTATTTATATATTTATTATAGAGCATTCACATTGTTTTATATGAAAAATACAGAGAATTTTTCGATATAAAATAATAAAGAATGTCGCTTGCGACATTCTCCGCCTGTGGCGGGTTGCGATAGCAACATTTTCTGCTCCGCCGCAGTGCGATCCTCGCGTAGCGTTTTTTGCTTACCAGGACAATTTCAACGAAATTTCCTGGTAAGCAAAAAGGGCATTCTGAATAAATCAGAACGCCTTTGCTCTTTCTCAAATATAAAACAAAAAGTATTGATTGTCAAGCACTATTTTTATCACTTTTAATTATACATAAAACTTATTTATAAAGTTGCCAGAATCCATAAATGCGAAAGTTCCATATATAGCACTAACTTTCATCATTTTTAATATCGGCTGAATCTTCTCATAGCATCTTTTTCCCACATTTCGCTGCTGCTCTCGAAATCATCTTCATCATCATCTAATGCAAGCTCATCTAATCCACTAAACAAATCATCTATATCATTTTTCTTAGACTTAGTTTTATTCTTATCGGATGTATTGCCTGTCTTATTCTTAGTACCTGTTTCTTTCATAACATTATCTGAAATGTTATGTTTAACTTCGCTTACATCATAGTCAGCAATTTCATTAGGGATATTGCTTTTTGTATCAGGCTTTGGCATCTCTAATACAATTCGCTTAACAACTCTGTTTTTTTCTTTCTTACCTGCTGTCATCTTAATGTCAGTAATCTTTTCTTCTGTATCAAATGATTCTCCACTTTCATAGAGTTCATTTTCTAATTTATCAATCTCCACATCAAGCATTGTGATTGTATCATTCATTCTCTTAAGCTCTGCTGCCACCGGGTTTTTAATCTTGAGTTTATCGGCAAGTGGTTTAGAATACTTAGTGTCTGAATTGACAAACAAGTCAAATCCCTTAACCAGAAACAGAACAAAGCTTCCTATAAATACTATCATTACAAAAGGACTTAGAAATCTTCCCATTCCTGCTATAGTTACATGTTTCGTATTATGCATCATTGATACGAGAACTACATAATGAAACAGAAATGATATAGCTGCAACCATTCCACTCTTTTTAACTATCTCGATCTGTTTCTCATAATCTGTTGCTAACACTTTTCTCTCGTGCTTTTTGTCTTCACTTTCTTTTTGTAAGGTCTTCAATCTCTTCTTAATATCACTACTATTCATAACTAAACCTCCATTTAGTATACATACCAGATTATTATTTTAGCACATATATCTAAAATTATCCATATTTTATGAAAACTATTACAAATTTTATAGTTATTTCTTAGATTCTGTCTTGAATTTCTCGCTGATTTTCTCTGCTATTTCATAAAGTAGTCTGAATACAGATTCAGATGCAAATGAAAATACTACGAATAAAAGTATACATATCTTAGACATTCCATTTAATGCAAATATATCACCAAGAAAGATGCTGCATAATAACAATCCTGCAATATTACCGGCTATTACTGCTATTCTATATCTGTTTAGTGGAACACTTATCTTACTTAGAATCATAAATCCAACAATTGCTAATAACATTGTTGCTGCTGTTGCAATATCAGCAGATGGAAGCTTGAATACTTTACCACAGACAACAAGTGCTGCTACAGCAAAGAAGTCTGTAAGTCCTGCCGGCAATGCTTTTATAAACACATTCCTTAAGAATTTACCCTCTATACGCTTCTTATTAGCCTCCATTGCAAGCAAGAATGCAGGAATACCAATATTAAACATACTTATAAGTGAAATCTGCGATGGCTCTAATGGATAAGTAATCATAAATACTGCTGAGAATATTGACATCAGAAATGAGAATATATTCTTAACAAGGAACAAGCTTGCCGAACGTTGCACATTGTTTACGACTCTTCTTCCCTCTAATACTACTGATGGCATCTTAGAGAAATCTGACTCTAATAATACAACCTGTGCTGACTGTGCCGTTGCTTCACTTCCCGATGCCATTGCAATACTACAATCTGCATCTTTCATTGCTAAGATATCATTTACACCATCACCAGTCATTGCAACCGTATGGCCTTTATTCTGCAATGCATGTACAAGCTGCTGTTTCTGTTTTGGTGTTACACGACCAAATACATTATATTCATTAACCGCATTTACAAAGTCCATATCGTCCTTTAACTCTCTTGCATCGATATATTTCTCTGCACCATCAATTCCTGCTTCTTTGGCAATCTCTGATACTGTTCCCGGATTATCTCCTGAGATAACCTTTATCTGTACATTTTGCTGTTTGAAATATTCAAATGTTTCCTTAGCCTGTTCTCTTATCTTATTAGATAGAAATACAAGTGCATATGGAACTACTTCTTCTGTTAATGCTTTACCATCAATTTCTCCATAGTATTTGCCAAATACTAATGTTCTTAATCCTTTTTTAGAATATCTCTCTATAAGTTCTCTATAAGTTTCATATTCATCACGAAGTACCATTTCAGGTGCACCAAGAACAAACACTTCATCAGCATATGTAACACTTGAATACTTGAATTCTGATGAAAATGATGTGTAGCTTAATGCTTTACGATTAGTTGTATTCTTAAAATATTCTTTCATTGCTGCCATTGTAATGTTATCAGCAGTCATATTTTCTACGAAATCTGATATTATCTCGATAGTTGTCTCTTCCCTGCCAAACATCTCGTTTATAGCTTCGATGCCATGGACTTCCATCTTATTTTCCGTAATTGTACCTGTTTTATCCACGCATAAAACATCTACTCTTGCTAAAGTCTCAATACTCTTCATATTATGAAGTAATACTTTCTCCTTAGCAAGTCTTACGGTACTCATGGCAAGCGCAATTGTAGTAAGTAAATATAAACCCTCAGGAATCATACCAATGACTGCTGCCACCATTGATACTATACTTTCTGAAAAGCTTTCACCATTCACAAAATATGCCTGGTAATATAGCACTATACCTATTGGAATAATCGCAATACCAACCCACATAATCAATTTATTAATTGATTTAATCATTTCTGACTGTTCGTTCTTCTTGCCTTTTTTAGCTTCTAAAGTAAGCTTTGAAATATATGATTCTTCTCCGACTTTTTCAAGTTCAGCATAACATTCACCAGATATAACAAAGCTTCCTGACATTAATTTGTCGCCTTTATTCTTCTCTATCTCGTCTGATTCACCTGTAAGCAATGACTCATTTGCCTGCACACAACCCTCAATAACTACTGCATCAGCAGGAATCTGGTCTCCTGCCCGAAATATTACTAAATCGCCCTGTACTAACTCTTCTGAAGCTACCTTTACTTCTTTACCGTCTCTTATCGCTGTCGTATGCGAAGCATTTAACAGATTCATCTTTTCTAATACATTTCTTGCCCTGATCTCCTGAATAATACCGATGAGCGTATTACCCACTACAACCGGAAGAAATGTAAGACTTCTAAATGAGCCTGCCACACATACTAACACAGATAAAATCATAAATATAACATTAAAATATGTAAAAAGGTTATCCATTATAATCTGCTTATTTGTTTTCGCGCCCGAATCTACAGCACGATTTACAAGGCCCTGTTCAATCTTTTCTTCTACCTGCTCTCTAGTCAATCCATTCATAACTTGTTTTTGCCTTTCATATATTTATTTTCATATACTTATTACATTGTTTTGTAAAATATATAATTCTTTTGCATTTGTTTCAAATATTAACATTCATTATAGCTAATGTCAACGTACTGCCCCTTTTACCAAAATATGAAAAAAGAGCCGATTTACTGTAAAATCAGCTCTTTTTTAGGAGTTTATCGCAAATACTAAATTATTGTAAATTTTTCATTAAATAAATTTTATATTTACATTTTTTTAATTCTGTCTAATGCTTCTAATGTATTCTCATAACTTCCAAATGCTGTAAGTCTGAAGTAACCCTCACCACTTGGTCCGAAACCTGAACCCGGTGTACCTACAACATTAGCTTTCTCTAATAACATATCAAAGAATTCCCATGAAGTCATATTGCCCGGTGTCTTTAACCATATATATGGTGCATTAACACCACCTGAAACTGAATATCCTGCCTCTGCAAGTCCCTTGCGTATAATCTTTGCATTATTCATATAGTAAGCAACCTGTTCGCCTGTCTGTTTCTTTCCCTCAGGACTATACACAGCCTCTCCTGCCCTCTGGATAATATATGGTGCTCCGTTGAATTTTGTTCCATGTCGTCTTGCCCAGAGACTATGTAATGTAACTCCATTACTCTTAAGTTCCTTAGGAATAACTGTAAATCCAAGTCTTGTTCCTGTGAAACCTGCATTCTTAGAAAAGCTTCTAAGTTCGATTGCACATGCTTTAGCACCATCACATTCGTAAATTGTATGTGGAACATTTTCCTCGGAAATATATGCTTCATATGCAGCATCATAGATAATAACTGCACCAATCTTTAATGCGTAATCAACCCATTCCTGAAGTTTATCCTTAGTGATTGTTGCACCTGTAGGATTATTAGGAAAACAAAGGTAGATAATGTCAGGTTCTTCACTTGGTAATTCAGGAGCAAAACCTGTCTCTGCTGTGCAAGGCATATAGATTACATTACTCCATTTCTGTTCTGCTTCAATGTAATCACCTGTTCTTCCTGCCATCGCATTTGTATCTACATATACAGGATATACAGGATCACAAACTGCTATTTTATTATCAACTGAAAATATATCTCCAATATTTCCTGAATCACTCTTTGCGCCATCACTTACAAATATTTCATCTACAGCGATGTCCACGTCTCTTGCCTTATAGTCATTATCGGCTATAGCCTGTCTTAAGAATTCATATCCAAGGTCAGGTGCATATCCTTTAAAAGTTTCTGCCTTACCCATCTCATCTACTGCACTATGTAATGCATCAATTACCGCAGGAGCAAGTGGAAGTGTAACATCACCGATACCAAGACTTATAACTTTCTTATCTGGATGTGCTGCTTTGAACTCTCTTGATTTTCTGCCTACTGTTGAAAATAAATAGCTTCCCGGTAATTTCAAATAGTTATCATTAATTTTAAACATTTTAATCCTCCATTCCAATTCTTTATGTTAATGCATAATCTGCAATACCATTTGTGCTGTTTCTACCATATTTGTACCACTATCCATACTATTCTTCTGTATGTACCTGTGTGCTTCTTCCTCAGTCATATTTCTATTCATCATTAATACTTTCTTGGCTTCTTCTATAATGGCTTTCTGCGCCACATTTCTCTCTTTAGGCTTTTGCTTTCCTTTTTTCTTAATTCGCTCTAATGCCTGTGCCATCATTTCTAAAGTATTAAGTAAATCATATGATTTAAGAGGCATTTCCACACTTACGACACCGTCAGGAATTCCCTCTTCTAATTTGGCTCTTGAAGCAACTAATAGCATTTGGAAAGTAGATCCTAATTCCTGATATAATTCTGTATAAACCATATCATTAAATTTGTAACCGCATACTATAATCCCATAGTCTATATTATCCATAAAAGACATCGCTTGCGAACCAGAAGTACATACAATCGAAACCTTATAACCATTTCTGACTAACAGATTTCTTATGCCCTGACCATCAGTGAGTTTCGGAAAAACCACCAATATATCTATCATGCTTTCACCTCCAGTTTCAGTTTGGTATTCGCTTTAGAAATATTGCACTTTAGAACTTATGCAGATATTCTTCGATTTCCCATTCTGTAACCTGGGTTCTGTACGCCTGCCACTCTTTCTTCTTCGCATTTATATAATTTGTGGAAATATGTTTGCCTAACACATTCTGTACAAATTCATCATTTTCAAATTTCTCAATGGCATCACAAAGGTTTTCAGGAAGATGCTCTATTCCGTCCTCTTCTTTCTCAGCTAATGACATCTCAAATATATTCTTATCAACACTTGCAGGTGGTGTTAAATTATTCTTAATTCCATCAAGTCCTGCTGCTAAACATACAGCTAATACCATATATGGGTTAGCTGTTGGATCAGGACATCTGAGTTCTATTCTTGTTCCCTCACCTCTTGGTGCAGGAATTCTTATCAAAGGACTTCTGTTAGTAGTTGACCATGCAATATAAACTGGTGCTTCATATCCTGGAACAAGTCTCTTGTATGAATTAACAAGTGGATTAGTAATAACTGTCATTCCCTTTATATGCTTCATAATTCCTGCCATAAAGCTATATGCCTCTTTACTTAATCCCTTCTCATCATTTGAATCATTAAATATATTCTTACCATCTTTATTAAGTGACATATTTATATGCATTCCTGAACCATTTATTCCTGACTTAGGCTTTGGCATAAATGTTGCATGTAAACCATGTCTTTTAGCGATTGACTTAATTGTAAGCTTAAATGTCATAATATTATCAGCGGTAACTAATGCGTTATCGTATTTGAAATCTATCTCATGTTGTGCAGGTGCAACTTCATGATGAGATGATTCTACTTCAAATCCCATTGATTCAAGGTTAAGAACCATATCACGTCTTGCATTCTCCCCTAAATCAATTGGTCCTAAATCAAAATATCCTGCCTTCTCATGTGACAATGTTGTAGGATTACCATTGTCATCTGTATGGAATAAGAAGAATTCACATTCAGGTCCTGCCTCAAATGTATAACCCATATTTTCTGCTTCTTTTAAGACTTTCTTAAGAACATATCTTGGGTCCCCTTCAAATGGTGTTCCATCAGGTCTGTATATATCACAAATGAATCTTGCCACCTTGCCCTGCTGAGGTCTCCATGGAAATATTGTAAATGTATCAAGATCAGGATATAAGTACATATCTGATTCCTCAATTCTTGAAAATCCCTCGATAGATGAACCATCAAACATACATTGATTATTCAATGCTTTTTCTAACTGGCTCACTGTAATGGCAACATTCTTCATTGTTCCAAACATATCTGTGAACTGAAGTCGGATAAATTCCACATCTTCCTCTTCAATCATATTCATTATTTCCTGTTTAGTATACTTCATCGCACTTTCCTCCATTTACACATATTATACATAAAATTAAAATATTTTCGCTATGTACTTCATATTCATCAGGATTGTGTATATTCTTCGCACAAAACAACTACAAACAATCCGTTTAAACCTAATTCCGGTATTTAATATCTTAATATTCTAATGTATTAATATACCTGGATTCTATTATATTTATTTATAGAAAAGGCGCTCTCCTCCCTTGAAGAGAACGCCATTGTTCATTAACAGAATATCAATATTCTTCTAATTTGTCAAGGCTGTATGTTTCAGAATTTTTACTATTGAATACATATTATCATTTATCTGATTAAAAATTATACTTCATTAAATATGTAACAAATCATAGCTTATATATTTTCATTTACTTTAGAAATATTCTTTGCTATAATGATTATGATGTTTTATAAAAATATTATAAATATATGGAGGTCTTTAAAATGAAACAAAACAAAAGTACATTGATTTCATTAATTCTTGGAATCATATCAGTGTTATTTGCATTTCTCACAATTATTATGTATATAGTTGTTAAGCGTGAAGCATGGGATTATGTTATAGAACTATTCTCATTAATCGCATTGGGCGGTCTGCTTGCATTAATAATTCTTAATATGTTAAATATTAAATTTAACCATCTATTATTCTTTATTCCTCTTGGGGTAGTTGCCATTGCATACTTATTATCAGGAATTAGATCTTTAATAAATATCGGAGATGCTTATGAAACTTTAAGATATTCATATTTCACAAGTTTCATTAACTCAATTTTATCTATCGGATTATTAATTTCAATGGTATACGGCTTATATAAAATGGGTAATAAAAAAGTATTTTTCATTATCCCTATTTCTTACATAATAATAAGCAATGTATTCAGTTTCTTATATTCCTTTAACCAGGTTATATTCTCATTCTTCACAGTTACTAAAACCAAATATGCTCTTGTATCATTCTTCGATTTAATTTCGGTTATTTCATTCTATGTAATTTATATAATTTTCTTTGTAAAGAATAATTCAGAGAATAAATAACTTAAGCATACACTTAGGCGAGATGTCCGTCTATGACACACACTTTCATAATTACTTTATCTAGTGCAAGTAAATGTCATAGACGGACATCTCGTTTTAAGTGTATGGCATTGAATGAACTCAAATAATCAAAAGAGCCGAAAAAGATATCTACAGATTAGCAATTCTTGCAAAAGTTTCTATATTTATATATGCAAATTTACTTAATACAGACGGATATTTCTATCTACTTATATTATCGTATTGTGACTTTTATATCCCTCTCCTATAATCTCGTTTGCAGAAGTAATTATCATAAATGCATCACTATCTGTCTCATCTACAATCTCCTTTGCTTTCGGTAATTGCGGTTTTCTTATTGCACACATTATCACACGTTTCTCCTTGTTCTTATACGCACCATATCCTTTCAGATATGTTACACCTACCTCTAATTCACCTAATAGCCTTTCCACCAGTTCATTTTCACTTTTCTCAGACTTAGAGATAATATATAAAAGCTTTGCTTCATCTTTACCATATAGTACAAAGTCTAAAACTGTTGAAGTTATAATTACTGTAAGTGCCGAATAAAGTCCTGCGTTAACATTTCCAAATATCAGCACATACGCAATTACAACGATTCCATCTACTGTCAGAAATATCCTTCCTGTCTTAATATGTGGGTGCCTTATTTTCACTAATCTGACTACAATATCTGCGCCACCTGTCGTAGCACCCTCTTTAAATATTATTCCAATGCTTAGTGCTACAAGTCCGCCGCCTGCAAGTGCCGCCATTAAAAGATCGTCTGTCATTCCACCATATAACGAAAAAATATTCATAAATATTGAAGATACAACTATCACATATATTGTCGTAAGCAGAAATCTTATTCCGAATTTCCAGATACTTATAAGTAATAATGGAATATTTATCATAAATACCAATGTACCTATTTCTACACCTGTAAGTCTGTTTAGAATTATGGCCGTTCCCGAAACTCCTCCCGGAACAAGGTTATTAGCATCAAGAAACAAACTTACTCCTACTGCATACATTATAGCTGCTACCGTAATCTTAATATATTTTATCATACTCACCACATTTCAAAGAAATTAGATAATACATATTGTGTACGTCATTAATATTTTTATACAGCATATAATTATAAAAAGCTGCTCATATGTGGGGATTAGTGTGGAAAAACGTAATATTTATTTAAGTTTAATACTTCTTCTAACTTTATTATCTGCAATATTTATATATCAGATTTCCATAAGCAACACTATACAGACGAATATTTCAAAGATTAAAAGTAATTCAAGTAACAAGCATACAAATAGTTCCCTTTCAGATAGTTCTTCATCTGATACTTCACAAACGAATAACACAGATAAAGTTAAAAAAATCGCCATTACTTTTGATGACGGACCGCACCCTGAATATACCCTTAAATTACTTGATGGATTAAAGGAAAGAAATGTTAAAGCAACATTTTTCGTAATTGGAGAAAATGTTTTGAATAATCCCAATGTGATTAAAAGAATGGCCGAGGACGGTCATCTGATTGGAAATCATACATACTCACATGTACAATTGACCTGTATCTCAGAAGAAAAAGCCATTACAGAAATAAATAAGACATCTGAACTCATAACTACCTATGCAGGTGTCTCTCCTAAATATATCAGACCACCTTATGGTATGTATTCAGATGCCTTAAAACGTGAAACTAATCTCACTCCCGTATTATGGACAGTTGACCCAAGGGACTGGAGTGTTCTTAATACTGATTCTGTTGTTAAACATGTATTAAAACGTGCCAAAAGTGGTGACATTATTCTATTACATGATATATTTGATACCTCTGTTGAAGCCGCATTTCAAATCATCGATGCACTTAAAGCAGAGGGATATGAATTCGTTACTGTCGATGAATTCATTAAAGTTAATTAATCTATTGCTGTTTACTGATTCTGCCAACCATAGCAGTTAATAATTTAACTGAATTCTCAATTGCCATTGCTTCAAATGTCGGATAATCCATATGCGCACTGTCATCTGCTTTATCCGATATTGCTCTTATAATAAGAAATGGAATGTTGTTAAGATATGCAGCCTGTGCAATTGCAGCACCCTCCATCTCTGTACAATATCCGTCAAAATTATCGACAAGCCAATCTTTCTTCTCTTTACCTGATATGAACTGGTCTCCGCTTAATACTCTTCCTGTGAATACATTTATTCCATCAAGAACTTCCTTACATGATTCCTCTGCTATCTTAATGAGGTCTTTATCTGCCTTAAATGTTGAACAATCCATTCTTGGAATTACGCCGATAGGATCACCAAATGCCGATGTATCCATATCGTGTTGCAATGCATCTTCTGATAATACTATATCTCCAATGTTAATCTCTGCATTTAAAGAGCCTGCAATTCCTGTATTAATTATTGCTGAAACCTTATAAATGTCTGCTAAAATCTGCGCACATATTCCAGCATTAACTTTACCGATTCCTGAACGTACAACTACAACATCTAAATCTTGTAATTTACCCTCATAGAAGTCCATTGAAGCAATTCTTTTAATCATAACGTCTGATAGTTTCTCCTTAATCTTACTAACTTCCTCATCCATTGCTCCGATAATTCCGATAACTTTATATTTACTCATAAATTCCTCCATATTGTTTATTCAGGATATACTAAATGTTTCTCATCAATATTTCTAAGTGTATTATCTAAGAATCTCTTAGCTACATATTTAGCCATAGGTAAATTCATATCGAGATAATTTCCACAATCTCTTGCTGATGCACCCGGTACATCTCCCTCAAATTCACTCATAAACTCATACATTTCTGTTACAAGGTCTACGATATCCTTTGATTCTAAATTACCTGCAAGAATAAGATAAAAACCTGTTCTGCAGCCCATTGGTCCAAAATAAATTACTTTATCACTATATTTCTCGTGATTTCTTAAAAATGTAGCGCCTAAATGCTCTAATGTATGAACTTCTGCTGTATTCATAACCGGCTCATAATTAGGTCTTGTCATTCTTATGTCAAATGTTGTAGCAACTTCACTTCCTATGTAATCTCTTCTTGATACATATATTCCCGGTTCTAATTTTAAATGATTAATGGTAAAACTTGCTATTTTCTTCATAATTTCTCCATTCTTCGCATATATTTAATTTTTAATGACTCTATCATCATATTATATAGTATACCTTGAAATCAGCTGTTTAACAAGATGCTCTATAAATTTAACAGATTGGTAATATAATTTTGACAAGTTATATTTATATTTATTGACTAATATTAATATAATAGGTTATACTTATTTATTAGAAAATATTTCCTCTGGAAATTAGAAATGGAGATTCAAAATGCAGATTAATAATTTACCTAAAGACCCTGTTATGCTTTTAAGTTATGTTAACACACAGCTAAGAGATAATTATTCAGACCTTACAGAGTTTTGCGTTGCAAACAACATAGACATTAATGACGTTGTCGGAAGATTAAGAGCCATTAATTATTCTTATGACCCAGCAACTAACCAGTTTAAGTAGTTATTTAAAACAAGGCTATATCTTAGGAGATACTAAGATGTAGCCTTGTTTTTATTCTATATATTTTCAAGTCAGCTTTCTAGTCAACCCAGTATACTCTGCCATCTTTTCTTGCAGCAGCCTCAGGTATCTCACCATCAATATAACCAACGGCACAATGTCCAATTCCTGTCCATTCTCCCTCGATTCCAAGTTCTTTTAATAATTCCTTGTATTCAGGAAGTTCAAATTCTTCTTTTGCTCTGTGAATCCAGATACTTCCAAGATTAAGCGAATGAGCCGCAAGCATCATATTTCCCATTACAAGACTTCCATCATAAATGCCTGTTGGCCAGTTCTTATCTGCTAAAACAATCAATATAACAGGTGCACCATAAAATGGGTCAAAATCTTCCTGCCAGCCGCCAATTTTAGAATTTACTGCTGATATTTTATCTCTTAATTCTTTATTAGTTACTGCAATAGTAATAGTTGACTGTTTTCCTTTACCATTTGCGGCATACAAACCAGCTTCAATAATCTGGTTTATATCTTCCTTAGATGGCATATCAGGTTTAAATTTACGGATACTACGACGTTCTTCCATTGCTTTAATTACTTCGTTCATATATTTTAATCCTCCATTTTGTATTTATTTCTAATCAACACTATAATACCACTATTTTACTTTTTTCACACTAATTTCATATATAAAAGTAGATAAGGATTACACTCCTCATCTAACTTTTTTCTGAATGATAACATTTTACGTTTTCTTTGTAAATATATTTACGTTGATTATATTACCTTATCCATATTTTCTTATAAAAATTTATTATTCTATTTTTATTTTTTAAACTATTACTTTAAATTTTACTTGACAAAGTTTAAATCTATGCATATAATTTCACTATCAAGTTAATTTTTTAAAGTGATACTTTAAATTTTATAAATTAGGAGGATTATCATATGAATAACACAAACATCAAAGAACTTGACAACAGCTTGTCAATAGAACGAATATTTACAATAGTAATATTTATAGCTGTATTAATTACTGCTTTCATATGCTTTTTCGAGTTCTTTCTATACAAAGATATTACTGATTTAAAATATGGTTTATATTCGATATTTGCAGCAATTATTTCAGGTCTCTTAACTTTAATTTTTCAAGATATCCACAAGAAACAGACACCATTTACCAAGTCGGTAATTATTAAACTTCAATGTATAGCCGTTATCACTATGCTTGCAGGTGTTATGCCAAGTGTTATTTCTAAATGTGTTTCAATGATGCTCGAACATACTAACTCGATAACTTTTAATTTATCTTTAGGAAGTGAAACAACATTTATTTTACTAATCGGTACAATTATTGGAATTGTCTCTGAAATTTTTAAATATGGTGCAAAACTTCAGGAAGATATCGATAGTATTGCATAACAGGAGGTAGAAAATGGCAATAATTGTTCGATTAGACAGAATGATGGCAGATAGAAAAATGTCTTTAAACGAATTAGCTGACAAAATAAATATGACTAATGTCAATCTTTCGAATCTTAAAACAGGTAAAATGAAAGGTATTCGCTTTGAAACTATAAATTCCATTTGTAAAGCACTTGATTGTCAACCTGGTGACCTTTTTGAATACATTGATGAAGAATAAGTAAAAAATAAGAGTGCATTTCTGCACTCTTATTTTTTATAAGTTATAGGACAAAACGTGTTGATACGAAGAGTCGATGAGAAATTCGCGTAGGCGATTTCTCATCTGCCATAAAAACTATTTGCTTTCGCTTAGAAACAAATAGCTAGTATTTTACTGCCTATAGTATTTAAGGAAATCTTCAAGGTTTTCCATTGCATCTTTTAATATTTCGATTCTTGGAAGATATACAACTCTGAAATGGTCTGGCTCTTTCCAGTTAAAGCCGCCGCCATGAATAATAAGAATCTTCTTTTCTTTTAATAAATCTAAAGCAAACTTCTCATCATTTACAATGTTAAACTTCTTAGCATCTATTTTAGGAAAAATATAGAATGCTGCTTTTGGTTTTACTGCGCTGATACCAGGTATATCATTCAATGCCTTGTAAATATATTCTCTCTGTTCATAGATTCGTCCACCAGGCACAATGTATTCTTTAACGCTCTGATGTCCCCATAAAGCTGTCTGTACAACAGACTGGGCAGGAACATTTGAACACAGTCTCATATTAGAAAGCATATTTATTCCCTCTATATAATCCTTTGCAATTGCCTTATTTCCACTAAGAACCATCCAGCCGATTCTAAAGCCTGCAATCATATGAGATTTTGAAAGTCCGCTAAATGTAACGCAGAATAAATCTGGTGCAAGACTTGCAATTGATACGTGTTCTTCATCGTCCATTACTAAACGGTCATATATTTCATCTGAGAAAATAATAAGCTGATTCTGTCTTGCAACTTCTACGATTTCTTCAAGAACTTCCTTAGAATAAAGTGCTCCTGTCGGATTGTTTGGATTAATTATTACAATAGCCTTTGTGTTAGAATTAACTTTGCTCTTAATATCATTAATATCAGGATACCATTCTGACTGTTCATCGCAGATATAATGTACAGCCTTTCCTCCTGCTAAAGTTACACAGGCAGTCCAAAGTGGATAATCCGGTGATGGAACTAACACTTCATCACCTTCATTTAAAAGTGCTGACATGCTAAGATTAATTAACTCACTAACACCATTTCCCGTATAAATGTCATCAATAGATACATTAGGAATATTCTTAATCTGAGAATACTGCATAATGGCCTTTCTTGCTGAAAATAAACCTTTAGACATTGAATATCCCTCACACTCAGTTAATTGTGATGACATATCATATATAATTTCGTCCGGAGTTCTGAAATCAAATGGAGCCGGATTACCGATATTTAACTTCAACACTCTGGTTCCCATTGCCTCCATCTTATTAGCCTCTTCTACAACCGGGCCTCTTACATCATATAAAACATTATCCAATTTTGATGATTTATTAAAAGTTCTCATATTAACATCTCCTGATTCATTTTTCTTAATATTATTATTGGTTTTATCTGTTCCATTTTTGTTCTTCATTAGCTTTGTCGCATTATCTGTTCCATATAGCCAATCTATATCTACATCAAGTGCATTTGCAATAAATTCACCTATATTTTTCCTTGGAACTGCATCGCCACTTACATATTGACTAACCTGACTCTTTCCAAGTTTAATACCCGCCGCTTCCGCTCGTTTAAGCAGGTCTACCTGTTTATAGCCTTTACTATCCATAGCACTTTTCATTCTCTGTGAAAAAGTTGAACTATCCATATACACTAATCTCCATTTCTGAGCGACTTGTTGCGAAGAGGCAGTCAGAAATTCGCAGATGCGATTTCTGGCCTGCCATAAAGGCTATTTGCTTTCGCTCTAAAGCAAATAGCTGTGAGAAAAATAATCGCATCGGCATTATTTTTCTCACTATCTCCATTTCTGCTAAACTGTTATTTGTTCATTTGCTATATAATATCATAACATTTAGAAAAGTTCAATTTTAATTTTACGTTTTTTACAAATAAAATGAACTTTTTTTGTATTTAAGTTCATTTTTATGCATTAGTTCATTTTGAATTGATTTGTTTTTTATTTTCTATTCATACTCTATAATATAAAAAGAACAGATGGTAACGATTACAGTTACTTCTCCATCTGCTCTTTTAAATTAATTTATAAAATTATATATTATTCTCTATGATTTATTTAGGCATCTTCAATGCTCTTAATGCATTTAGAATTGCAATAACTGCGACTCCGACATCCGCAAATACTGCTGCCCACATATTAGCTATACCAAGTGCTGCAAGGACTAAAACTAATATTTTAATACCAATCGCAAACACGATATTTTCTGTAACAAGCCGCATTGTCTTTCTTGCGATTTTGACTGCTTTAACGATTCCAAGCGGATTATCATCCATAAGAACTACATCTGCTGCTTCAATTGCGGCATCTGAACCTAAAGCACCCATTGCTATTCCGACATCAGCTCTTGCAAGTACAGGTGCATCATTTATTCCATCTCCGACATATGCTAATACACCCTGACCTTTGTTTTCTTCTAACAATGATTCTAACTTATCGACTTTATCACCTGGAAGTAATTCTGCACATACTTTCTTAATTCCAAGTTCTTTTCCGACAAGTACACCGATTGCATTGCGGTCACCTGTTAACATTACAGTTTTATCTATTCCTAATTTACCAAGCTTAGCAATGGCCTCTTTGGAATTTTCTTTTATCTCATCGGAAATGATTATATTACCAATATATTTTCCATCAACCGCAACATATACTACTGTACCGATTCCTTCATATTCTGTATAAGTAATGTTATTTTTCTTCATTAATTTACCATTACCTACACAAATATTTTTGCCATTTACATTAATCTCTGTACCATGACCTGCGACTTCAGTAACTTTTGCTTCTTTTGTCTTATCTGTAAGACTCTTTTCATCTGTACCGAATTTATTATAATAATCTCTCTTTATAGATAATGCTATTGGGTGATTTGAGTAGCTCTCACCAAATGCAGCATATTCTAATAATTCATTATCATTCACACCATTAGCAGCATTTATCTCAGTTACATTAAATGAACCTTTAGTAAGTGTTCCTGTCTTATCAAATACAACAGAATTACATTTAGAAAGTGCTTCAATATAGTTACTTCCTTTAATTAACACACCATTTGCCGATGCTCCACCAAGTCCACCAAAGAAACTAAGTGGAACTGATATTACTAATGCACATGGACATGAAATAACTAAAAATGTAAGTGCTCTGTATATCCAGCTTGAAAATGCCTGATTCAAAATTAATGGCGGAAAAATTGCAATTATTAATGCACAGGCACATACAATTGGTGTATACCATTTAGCAAATTTAGTAATGAAATTCTCTGTTTCTGCCTTTTTATCACTTGCATTTTCAACAAGATCAAGTATCTTAGATACTGTAGATTCTGAGAATTCCTTAGTAACTTTAATCTCAATAAGTCCGTTCTTATTAATTGAACCACTAATTACTTCATCATTCACATCAACATCTCTTAAAATGCTTTCGCCTGTAAGTGTTGATACATCAAGGCTTGCGCTTCCGTTTACAACTATACCGTCAAGTGCTACTTTTTCACCTGGTTTAACGATAATTATGTCATCAATTTTTACGTCATATGGATCTTTTTTTGCAAGATTTCCGTCATTTCCCTTAACCACGGCATAATCTGGTCGTATATCCATAAGTTCTGCAATTGATTTTCTTGATTTATTAACTGCATAAGACTGGAATAATTCACCTACCTGATAGAATAACATAACCGCAACAGCTTCAGGATATTCAGATACTAAAAATGCTCCTACAGTTGCTACCGTCATAAGAAAATTCTCATCAAATACCTGACCATGCAATATATTTTCTGCTGCTTCCTTTACTACATCGCCACCAACTATAAAATATGCTATTAAATATATAATAAGCTGAATGTTGTCTATCATAACATCACTTACCGAAAATATGCTGTTTAGAGGTAAAAATCTTGCCAAAAGAAATACTATAAGTCCGGCGATAATTCTATATAATCTCTTCTTTAATTTCTTCATAGGCTGCCTCCTATATATTTTACTTTCTGACTATCTTACGATACTTACGTCTTTCTCTACAGACTGCATTACTTTCTCAACTTTGTCTAAAACTTCCATAAATATGTCATCATTGGCTTCCAATGTGATTTTCTGTGCCATAAAATTAATTGCTACAGAATCTACACCCTCAACCTTAGCTGCTGCTCTCTCCATTTTTGCTGCACAGTTTGCACAATCTAATTCGTCTACTTTATAAGCTCTTTTCATAATAATACCAACCTTTCTTTCTAGATAATATGCTATCGGGTTCAAAAGTCCCCGAATTTGATGTCTACGAATTGTTCCGTTCTACGGCATATAAATATTTATTCAGTTATATGCTCAAATCCCTGACTTAATATGTTCTGAATGTGGTCGTCTGACAGTGAATACACAATTGCTTTACCCTCACGTCTGAATTTAACTAATTTCATCTGCTTTAACATTCTAAGCTGATGAGAAACTGCTGACTGACTCGCTCCAAGCACTTCTGCCAAATCACATACACATAATTCCGATTGAAGCAATGCGTATAGTATTTTAATTCTTGTCGAATCTGCAAATACCTTATAGAAATCTGCTAAATCATACAACATTTCTTCGTCCGGCATAATGCTTGATACACGTTTTACAACATTGTCATGATGATGTTCAACTTCACAGCTTTCTTCGATATTATCAATCTCTTCTCTTTCTGACATTCAAACCCTCCTTTCACACCTGACAATTCATTTTGAAAAAGTTAAATTAAATCTATTGTTATATTTATCATATTTACATATGAATATCTGTTCATATGTTATGTTATTACTAATCTTTGAATTTGTCAACACTATTTTATATTTTTAAATAAAATTTTTAATAAAACCATTTCAAATAAAACTATTTCAAATAAAATGTGAATTAATTTACTATTCTATATTTACTATACACAAAAGAATAAAGAATGTCGCTTGCGACATTCTCCGCCTGCGTTGGGTCGCTATAGCAACATTTTCTGCTCCGACGCAGTGCGATCCTCGCAGAGCGTTTTTGCTTACCAGGACAATTTCAACGAAATTTCCTGGTAAGTAAAAAAAGACGAAACCACTTTAGTGATAACGTCTTTCTATTGTTTCTTTACGATTTATGATACATATGATATAAGAATGTAATTTGCACATTTCTCAAATTATATTTTGATTTTAATAAATTATACCTATTTCACGAATTCTGTTAATGTTTCGATAAGCTTATCCATTTCCTCATCAGTACCGATTGTGATTCGTAAATAGTTATCTATTCTTGGTGAATTGAAATATCTTACGAATATGTCTTTACTCTTTAAGTATTCAAATATATCTTTAGCATTGTATTTCTTATGTGTTGCAAAAATGTAGTTAGCTTTTGAATCTGTGAATTCAAAGCCCAATTCTGCTAATCTCTTCTTAGTATTTTCTCTTGTTCTTATAATCTTTTCAACTGTTTCTTCGAAATATTTCTTATCTTTTACAGCTTCTATTCCGACCTTTAATGAATTCTGGTTCATTGTATATGAATTGATTGAGAATTTGACATCATTCATTGCCTTAATTAATTCAGGATTACCTATTGCAAAACCTATTCTCATACCTGCCATTGAGCGTGACTTTGAAAATGTCTGGACTACTAAAAGATTCTCATATTTATCAAGCAGACTAAGTGCTGATTCTCCACCGAAATCAATATAAGCCTCATCAACAATGACTATTACGTCCTGATTATGCTTTACAATATCTTCTATAAAATCTACTGACTCACATATTGCAGTTGGTGCATTTGGATTAGCAAATATAACACCGCCATTTTCCTTATAATAATCCTCTTTAATAATGTGGAATGTATCATCAACAGGAACTTTCTCATATGGAATATTGTATACATCTGCCCACACACTATAAAATGAATATGTAATATCCGGAAAAAGTATCTTCTTATCGGAATTGAAAAATGTCATAAATGCAACTGATAATACATCATCTGAACCGACACCTACAAAGACATTATCTGTATTTACTCCGTAATATGATGCTAATTCCGTACGAAGTGACATACATTCAGGATCAGGATATAATCTAAGACAATCTGTGTCTAACTTCTCTGATGCTTCCTTAACACCTTCTGCCGGTGGATATGGATTCTCATTTGTATTTAATTTTATTACTTTTCGTTGTGGCTGTTCACCCGGAACATATGGCACAACTTTTCTAATATTGTTCTTCCAAGCCTGCATTTCTTCCTCGTTTCTGCAAATAAATCTGCCATTTATATTTTCATAACGCTAACTATTTTATAACAAGCCAAACTCTTTTGCAAGTTTCTTGAAACCATCTAGCGAATTTACAATTGTCTCATATGATACACAATAAGCAATTCTTACATACCCTGGACACGCAAATGCACTACCGGGAACTAATAAAATATTATATTTCTTAGCTGCGTCAACAAATGTCTTTTCATCTCCGGGTGTCTTAACGAATAAATAAAATGCTCCCTGTGGCTTTATACACTCAAAGCCATATTCTTTAAGACTTCCATATAATAATTCACGATTTTTATTATATGGTGCAATATTTACTTCTGTATCCACGCATCTTGCAACTGCTCTCTGCATAAGTGATGGTGCATTGACAAATCCAAGAATTCTTGTAGCTACACTTGCTGCTGCCTTGATATTTTCACTATCTGATAATTCATCAGGCAATACAAGATATCCGATTCTCTCTCCTGGTAATGATAAAGATTTACTATATGAATATCCAACTATCGTATTATCATAATATTTAGTAAGATATACAACTTCTGCATCATCATATACAAGTTCACGATATGGCTCATCCGAAATAAGATAGATATCTGTACCTAATTCTTTCTGTTTTCTCTTTAAAATATCTGTAAGTTTAATAATTGTCTCTTCTGAATAAACAACACCTGTTGGATTATTAGGATTATTTACGATTACTGCCTTTGTCTTTTCGTTAATAAGACTTTCGAATTCTGTAAGATTTAACTGGAAATGTTCTGTATCCGGTGAAACCACAACAATTTTACCATCATAATTAGTTACATAAGATTTGTATTCGCCGAAAAATGGAGCAAATACTATTACTTCATCATCTTTATTCAAAAGTGTTTTACAGATTACATTTAATCCGCCTGCTGCACCAACTGTCATTAATATATTGGTCTCATTGAATTTTGTTCCAAATCTCTTATTAATGCTTCCTGCAATTGCTTCTCTTACATCTTCGTAACCTGAATTGCTCATATATCCATGCACCATTGTCGATTCTTCTTCGTCAAGTATATCCTTTATCGCCTGATTTACTTCTGAAGGTGCAGGAACATTTGGATTACCAAGGCTAAAATCATATACATTTTCAGCACCATATTTATCTGCTAACTTCTTTCCCTCTTCAAACATTGCTCTGATTACCGAACTACCCTGCACATATTCTTTCATTCTTTCTGATATCATAATAATCTCCATTCCGCAGGCGTATCACATCTCTGAAAATGCTGATAAAATTCCTAAGGTTTAAGATTTATCCTACGATAACAAGAAAACGCCGTAAGAAATATTTCCCATGAAGGAACTAACTGTGATGTCTGCTGCACACTATCTTCTATATTTAAATTTTTCTGTATTCTGTTATACCATTATGTAATTACTCTGTAAAGTCAATTAATCTTTTCCATACATAATCAAATTAATTTTCTACACATAATCGAATTAATTTTTTCCATACATAATTGAATTAATTTTTTCCGCACATAATTGAAATTCTTTCTCTTACCAATTCCTCTGCCAATTCATACATTGTCCAGTTGACATTATGAATGGTAACTACAGCCTTTAAGCCAATTGGTGCAATTCCCATCTTCTTATATTCTGCAAGAAATTCATCTAATTTATTATCTTTTAGTCCTGAAAATACAATTAATTCAGGAAGTGAGTAACCCATCGGAACATTCTGATTTGCAGTATTCAACATCTGGTTGTCTGGTGATGCATTTATTTTACTATTTCCTGTAAGTGTACCAACTGTAATCTTTGCATCAGAATCTTTTAATTTTCTTGTCTTAAGACCTAATTTTCTACACAGATTAACTACCTGTTTTTCTTTTGACGTCTCATTTATTTTATACATTATCAAATCAGTCATTTATAATATTTCCCTTTCTGACATTCTCATCAATAAAGTTCTCTTTTGCATAATTCCAGATAACCTCTGAACCCTTAGCCGTATTCTTATTTCTATTAAGTATCTGGCTCAAATGAACTCCATGCTCAACCCACGATTTACCATCGCTGGCATCATTGAGTACGACTGGCTGAATGTTATCCATAGTCCTTGCAAATTTAGCCTCTTTCGTCTCCTGTGCCTCAAATTCTTCCCAGAGATTTCTAAATTTCACTGCCTGGTCTTTTGGAAGCATTCCGAATAATCTCTCTGCCGCCTTTACTTCACGCTCTCTCTGGCTCTTTTTACCATTTTCATCATATGCATATGTATCACCTGCATCTATCTCTACAACATCATGAATTAATATCATCGAAATAGTCCTTAACACATCAATCTCTTCATTGGCATACTCGCTTAAGATTAACGCCATTATAGCCATATGCCATGCATGCTCAGCATCATTTTCTTTTCTCTCACCATTAGCTAAATATGTCTGCCTGCCTATTAATTTTTCTTTATCTAATTCCCTTGCAAATGCAAACTGCTTGTCTAATCTTTCTTTATCTGATTTATTTGTATCCAACTCTATTACCTGTCCTTTCTGTATTTATATATATTATTTTTCTCTATCTATTTCCGTTAATTCATCAAGTTTTGAAATATCTATCTTATCACAGGTATAGACTTTTTCGCCTATTCTTATCATTGTATCACTAATAACTGTAACAGATGTAATTGCCTTACCATTATTATCAAATGCATCTATTCTATATATCCAACCTTTTCTGTCATCTGATTTCTTATCTCTTCTTGCCTTACCATCTAATAATTCTGTCATTTCTTTGACTGTATCACTATCCGTTATTTTCACATTGTCATTTTTATACTGTACCTCAAAAGACTTAATTTCTTTAATATCTTTCAGAACTGTGATATCTGATTCAGATTTATTATTCTTAATTACTAAGCCAGTAACTCCAACTACTATGAGTGCGAATACAATAATAATTGCTGCCATAATTTTTCTCATATTATATACGTTCCTTTCCCAATACATTTTTAAATATAAACCTACTAAATTATTAATATATTCTACCACAATTCTAATTAAAAAGCACCCTAAACCAAATATATGATACCTCTAAAATAACAGAATTTATATTTAATCTGTCTGTTCTAAAGGTATCATATCAAAAATCAAATTTCTTAAAGCAATAATTCTTGTTGCTTTAAAATAATTTATTTACCCAAACTTCCCACACACATATGCATATAAATAAATACATATGTATACTCAAAGTATTAATTACTCACTAAAAAATAAGGTATATATTTTTTCTTCTGAATCATCATATCCCTTTATCGTTACAACCACTCTATCTGTTTTCCATTCAACTTTCCAATTCGACTTATCAATTGTTGTTCCATCATTATTAACTTCTATTTTTTGTCTGCATATTACTTTATTATCTTTATTTTTCAATACCAGACGTCCTTTACAGTTTCCAAACGGCCATTTAATATTATCAATTGCAACTAATTCAATTGTATATCCATCATTACTTTGCTTATCTACAACCTTTTCATTTAATCTCTTATATAGAATTTTTCCACCAATAAATAAAACAATGATTAATAATAAAAGAATTAATAATTGTATCAGGCAGCCACTATTTTTCTTTTTTATAACTTCTGACTCTTCATCCATATTTTATATAATTACCTTTCGTCAATGTTAATATTCTACATTTGCATTTAATATCACTCACACAAACTTCATAAGCTAAGAGGTTCTTCAACCATAGGCTAAAAGAACCTCTATTTATATATCTGATATTAACATAGACAAATATATATTACAATGAATTTAGAAATATTTATAACTATTTACTTACACTCCTGAATTACATTTCCACCATCTACAATCAATTCCTGTCCCGTAACATATGAAGCTTCTTTTGATGCAAAGAACACTACTGCACTTGCCACCTCTTCGGCTCTCGCAGGTCTGCCTATCGGTGTATGTTCTCCATATTTAAGTGATGCTTCATCTAGGATTCCTGTATTAATCCAGCCTGGCAAAACTGCATTACTTGTAATATTATTTATGCCCTCTTCTAAGGCTATCGTCTTGCTCATTCCAAGTATTGCTGACTTCGCGGTTGCATAAGCAGCCAGTCCGCACTGTGTAACGATAGGACCTGTAACCGAGGAAATGTGGACAATTCTTCCGTATTTATTCTTCTTCATAATCTTTAGAACATTTTTACTCACGTTATAGTTAGTTTTCATATTAATGTCTAAAACTCTGTACCAGTCATCATCTTCAAGTTCTGCAAAGTTAGGCTGACTTTTCTTATCATATACGGTGTGGTTAGAAGTTGAATTAATTCCTGCATTATTTACTAATACATCGATTTTTCCACTTTCTTTTTCAATTTCTTCAATCGTCCTAGTGACCTGACTTGCATCGCGTAAATCACATATCACACCTTTCGCATCGATTCCAAGTTCTTTTAATTCATTTGCACGTTCAAATATTCTGTCGCTTGTTGCAATCATATATATTTTTCCGCCAAGAAGTCCCAAATCTTTGGCTGTTGCAAAACCGATTCCTGTAGGACTTCCCGCACCTGTAATCAGGCACACCTGATTTTCAAAACTAAACATAAGCATTTCACCTCATATATCTATCTGTTTAACTATTTTTAGAATCCAAAGCTATAATCTAACGAAAATTAACGAAAACCAACGTTTTTATACTGTTTTTCACTCCATAAACCAACGTTTTTATACTATTTTTCACTCCATAAACCAACGTTTTCGTCCTTTAGATTACTTCTGCCTCTGCTCAGGCTTTTGCTCTTTCGGCAGCTAACATAATACCTTTTTCCATCTTGGTAAATAATTCATCAATGTATGAATCATCTGCTAATAAACCTAACTTAAACTGTAATACATATGGACGGAGTCTTGAATTATGCGCCCATACACCACAATCAAATAATGCTTTGGTTACTGTCTTACTTGCATCCTCCACATCGAATTCCATTCCCATAATTACGCCTCTCTGGCTGTAGCCTTTAAGGAAACCATCAGTCTTTTTAATCATATCATTTGCAAATTCTGTCATTAATCCTGTATTCTTATGTACCAAATCGATTGTTGACTGTCTTGTAATTATCTCAAGCATTTTAAGTGCAACCATACAGCCGACTTCTGAACCACCTGTTGTCGAGCCATGCATTCTTCCTGCTTCGAATAACCAGGCTGCTGCCTTACGGTTAAGTACGGTACAAGCAATCGGATACATTCCTCCTGAGAAGCCTTTGGCTGTTACAAGCATATCAGGTATGAAGCCCTCATGGTCGATACTCCACATCTTACCAGTACGCATAAGTCCTGTCTGAACCTCATCAGCAATATACAATGTTCCGTACTTCTCACATAATTCCTTAACCGCTTTAAGATAGCCTGGTGCCGGAATCTTGAAACCATATGTTGCAAGAATTGATTCAATTATTACTGCTGCCACATCGCCTTTCTTTAATTCATTTTCCATAGCTTCTAAGTCATCTAATGGAACCTGTACGAAACAACCCGGTTCACCCTGTGCCAAAAACGGATCTTTGAAAATAGGATCTCCTGTAGATACTGCGAAACCAGTATGGCCATGGTAACAACCTTTAATAGATACTATTTTCTTTCTCTTTGTAGCAAATCTGGCGCTCTTAATAGCTACATCAACTGCCTCGCCGCCACCTGATGAGAATACGCAATACTGCAAGCCCTCTGGTGTGACTTCGTTCATTTTCTTGCCAAGTAATGCCCTGCCAATTGCTGCAAAATGATGATTACCTATGTCAAAATATTTGCACGCATTTACCATAGCTTCGATGATTTCAGGGTTTCTGTGTCCTAGGTTATATGTACCGCCATTCAGATGAATGTCTAAATATTTTTTTCCATCCATATCCCAGAAAGTATAACCCTCTCTTTTGCCGATAACTATGTTTATTCCTCTGTCAATCCATTCCTGTGTCTTGCCGGGATTAACATATTTCATACTGTAATCAATTATTTCCTCTTTTGTAATATCCTGTAATGTCTCTAACATAGCGTATCCTCCTTAACTTTACTGTGATTTGTTAATTATTCTCTAAATACATAATAACCATTTCTTTAGTTACCTCGTAGTATTCTCTGCCCTCTCTTTCAATGATTCCATTATCACTATGAGAAGTCAGCCATCCAAGTCTTACTAATCTTCTTAATAGAATAAATGTTTCTATTTCTGCTTTATCTTCAGGGCTGAGACTACGAATTGTTTCATAACCTTTTAAATATGCTGCTGTCATTTCTTTGAGATTCTTTGACTGCTGGCTTATCGCGCCTGCTAAATCATACAGATACCAGCTAAAGCCACAATCATCAAAATCTATCAGGCTGATTTTATCATCATCTGCTAACAGATTTTCCGAATGTAAGTCAGCATGGATAAGTCCATATCTGTCGATGCCTCTTCCATATTTCTTAAGCCTTGCTTCTATCTTATCCGCTGCCTTTTTAAATATTATCCTGTCATCGGATGTCATATCAGGAAATTTAAGATAACAGCCCCATCTTGCATTTTCACTAAGAGTATCTTCAATATCCCACGCAAATCTCTTAAATGTCTCTTTATTATGAGGATTATTTTCTTCCATCTTATGAAGTTTCGCTGCGATTTTACCGACGTTTTCTAACTGGCTGTAAAGATTTTCGTTTTTTAATTCTTTAATGGAAATGCCTTTTACAAATGACTGAACACTATATGTATAAGTAATTCCTGCCTTTGACTTAAACTGCTGTATTACTTTATCGTTTATACCTTTGTAAATTGTGGCAGTATTAATATCTGTCTGTTTCTTAATCTCTGTAATCCATATGAGTTCATTTTCTAACTCTTCCATTGTGTGGTAGCCTGACCTGTTAATTCTAAGCACCAGCTTCAGTTCATTTTCAGTTACCTGGCAGATAATATTTTCGGAGAACTTAAGTAATGAAATCTCTGGATTATCCATCAGGTCGTAGTCCCTGATAAATGCTTTGACGATATCATCTTTAAGTTCTTCATAATGCTCTTTAAACTCTGACGTACTACCTGATTGCTGTTTTGATTCCTCTGCATTTTGTAATAATATTTCATTACATTCTCTGTTGATATTTACTTTCTCTTCCATAATCTTATCACCTTCATTTCATACATATCATAAAGTGCCTTATCCTGATGTAATTTATTACTTCCTTATGGCACATATAATAATTCATTATATATGCATTTTCAAATATATTTATATGCATATATTCATAACCATTTAGCTATGAATAATTAAAATATTGTGATATAATGAATGAATGAAAGATAGACACTTTAAGCATTTATCAGGAGGAACTTATGAATCTACTTCATCTTAAATATTTTAAAACGGCAGCAGAATTAGAACATATAACCAAAGCGGCAGATAAGCTTTTTATATCACAGCCATCTCTTTCTAAATCTCTTCATCAATTCGAAGAAGAAGTCGGAGTACCTTTATTCGATAGGGAAGGCAAAGGAATCAGATTAAACCAGAATGGAAAAATTCTATTAGAACATATAACTAAAGCACTTGACGAGATAGACTATGGGCTTGCAGAAATCAAGGATAAGAACCACCAATATCGTGAAGTGTCGCTTTCTGTTACTGCCGCCACACAATTTCTGCCTGAAATTATTCTTGGCTTTCAGAGTGCCTACCCAGATACGGAAATGTATATTAATCAGGACAAACCTAATACGAAAGAACCGAAAAGTGACCTGTATCTATACTCGTCTAATATGCCTGTTGAAGGCGAAAATATAACACCCCTCCTTGTGGAAGAGTGTTATATAGGTATGTCTGTTAATAATCCCCTTACTTCTTATGATGTAATATCCCCTTCAATGCTTAAAGATGAGCATTTCCTTACTATGCAGAATCATCTGCCATTATATAAATTAACCTACGAATTATGTGAAAATTCCGGCTTTACACCTATCTCACATTTGCAGTTTGATAACAGGGAAACTATATTTGCACTGATTTCGACGGGTATGGGTGTCGCACTGATTCCGTCTAAAACCTGGGCTCCATATATTAATGATGAAAATATATGTCTCAAGCCTCTTTCTGTTTCGTGCGAACGATACATAATTCTTCAGGCAAATTCTAAGCACTATTTCTCTGAAAGTATGAGGCAGATGAGTAATTATCTAATAAATTTCTTTAAAAATCTATGAAAATCTAATTAAATGCTATACCCAATTTTCATATTGCAAACCCTCTACCCGTTTAAATTCTCCTACATTATTAGTTACAATGGTATAATCAAGTGACTTTGCATGCCCTGCAATCATCATATCTAATGGACCTATTGGCGTACCGTTTTTCTCTAAATCCGCTCTGATTCTTCCGTATTCTTCTGCCGCTTTCATATCGAAATCAAGTATTTCTATATTAGACAGAAGAATGGTAAGTGCCAGTCTGTTTCTCTCAACTGCCTTACTTTTTTCAACACCATGAACTAATTCCGCATATGTAACCGCCGATATACATATCTCGTCCGGATTGTGTTCCTGTAATTTTTCAAAAACCTGAGGTGGTTTATGCTTAATTAAATAAATACAAATATTTGTATCTAACATATATCTCATATTTCTTCTCTCTCCTGTATTAATTGATTTTCTCTCCCATTCTCCATAAAATCTTCCGTAAACATATCTATTGCCTGAATAAAATTATCCCATTTATTATCCATCGGTATAAGCATTACAATATCTCCTACCCTGTTTACAGCTACTTCCTCTGTATTAAAACGGCATTCTTTCGGCAATCTGACTGCCTGACTTCTACCATTTTTAAATATTTTTGCAGTCATCATAATATAACACCTCCTTTTAGATTAGTATATACCATAATATATACCAATGTCAAAGAAAATATACTCCATTCAGAATATTTCAACGAAAATATTTTATACATAAATTCTGATTAAGCACTATTTCTCTGAAAGTATGAGGCAGATGAATAATTATCTAATAAAGTTTTTTGCGGCAATATGATTTCTCTGACCTTATCAGTTATGGCCTTAGCTAACTTCTTATGTCCCTCTTCGTCTAAATGCTCTCTGTCAACATCACTTGGATTAGCATAAGCAGAAGCTTTCAGATAATCTATTTCGTATTTATCAGCAATATTTTGATACACTCCCGGAAGTCCTTTTGACACCTCTATTGAATAGTCATTAAATTCTTTATCAAAACGTCCTATATCATCGCCTAATTCAATTGGAGATATGAGCAGAATTTTACAATCCTTTGAGTAATTTCTAATCTGTTTAAGTAAGACTTCTATTCCATCACCTATTGATTCTGCTGTTGGATTATAAGCATATTTGCAATCATTTGTTCCTAACATAAGCACTACTAAATCAAGTGGAGAATGTGACTCTAGAAGCACCGGCAGCAGCTTTGAACCTGCTCTTCCTATGCGATATGTATCTTCCGTAACAGTTGTTCTTCCACACAAGCCCTCTTCTATTATCTGCACTTCTTCCCTGTTAAATGCTTTCTGTAAACGTCCTGTCCAGCGTTCACTATATTCATATCGTCTATTAGTACCGGCTATCAGACCCCAGGTATTTGAATCACCAAAACATAAAATTCTCTTCATTTGCACGTCTCCTTTCCTGAATCGTCATTCTTCTAATCATTATGTATTCAGCCACTATACTGTCAAACATTGCTAATCGTAAAATAATAATCTATAGCAACATTTTCTGCTCCGCCGCAGTGCAATTCTCGCGGAGCTTTTTTTACTTACCAGGACAATTTCAACAAAATTTTCTGGTAAGTAAAAAAATGACATAGTGTAAATAAGATGATGACATCATATCACCTTATTCATACTATGTCAATAGGAATTGTATGTTTTGTTGTTTTTTCTTCCTACATAACATTGCAGTCGTAATTAACGAAATAAACGGAACTGTAAGTATTATTCCCATCGTTCCCGCAATACCTTTCATTATATCAATACCAACCGAATACATATTAAGAACCTGGTGCATCTGATAAGCATACGCATAAATAATCATTTACTGATATCTGATTCTTAGCTGTATAAATATTTCCCTGCCAGTTTTCGGCTGTTATATCTTTAGCTTCGCCTGTAACAATTACTGCATTTGATTTGTTACCGTCTTTCCATACTCTTACTGCAGGTGTTCCTTTATCCTTAGAATACCACGAGAAATTCAAATCCTTCTCTGTCTTTCCAGGTGTCAAAGCAATTTTTGCTGAATTATCATAATTACCTTCTGTATGCCAGATATTGTCTCTCCAACTCTGAAATTCTGAACTGCCATCTGTCTGTGCTGCTGTACTTGCTGACTGATATTCGCCATATGCAAATGCATTAATCTGTGTGTAACTTAATGTCATTGTTGCAAGCATCGCTAAACACGTTGCTTTTCTTGCGAAATTTTTCTTCATATGTTTTTTTATATAGAATTTATATTTTCTACACTTTTGAATATAATTATATATATGATATTTTATGTGATAATTTTTTACTTACCTGGAAATTTCGTTGAAATTGTCCTGGTAAGTAAAAAAAGCTCCGCCGCAGGCGGAGAATGTCGCAAGTGACATTCTTTATTCTAAATATTTACGAGGTTCTTATGTCTTTTAAAACTAATTTTCTCCGTTTTATCTTTATCTCTATCCTTGGTGTTCTGCTTCATTTCACCTATGAATGGTCGGGCAATAATCCAATTGTCGGACTTTTCTCCGCAACAAATGAATCCACCTGGGAGCATTTGAAATTATTATTCTTCCCTATGCTTATTCTTACTATGTTAGAAATATTCTTTAATTCTTCTATGCTTCCCTCTAACTTTCTGTCTGCAAGGGTTATCGGGATAATTTCAGGTATGATTTTCATTGTAGCCGCATTTTATACTATTCTCGGTGTAATTGGCACAAACTATGATTTTATAAATATAGCCATTTATTTTGTCGGAGTAATCCTTGCGCTCGTCATAGAAAATAAGCAATATAACAAACCTGCCATTCCATCTGAATGTACCTCGTTTATCATATTGCTTATATTAACAATTGCATTTTTCATATTTACTTTTTATCCTCCTAAGATAGGACTGTTTGCTGAACCTGACTTCACAGCAATCATTTCTTACTTTCATTTATCTTATTAATCAGATTTGCATATGCACTTCATGGTTTAAAATCCTCCTTTACAATCCAAACTAATAATACTAGAATATAGGAAATAAATATGTTGGATTTCCAACATACAGAAACGAGGATTAATGTGAAAAATAATGTTGATACACTTATTTTTCACATTGCTATTTGTTTCGGAGCGAAAGCAAATAGCTTTTATGGCAGATGAGAAATCGCCTATGCGAATTTCTCATCGCCTCTTCGCAACAAGTCGCTCAGAAACGAGGATTAGTATGGACAATTATATCGATTTGCTCGCTAAATTACCATTATTTTCAAATATAAATAAAGCTGATATACAAGATGTACTTAAGCAATTAAATGCCTATACAAAGAATTTTTCTAAAAATGAATATGTTCGAGTCTCCGGGGACCCGGTAGATTTTATCGGAATTGTTTTATCTGGTGAAATACAGATTCTTAAAGATGATTATTATGGAAACCGCAGCATTACGGCTTCATTTTCTAAGGGTTCAATGTTCGCTGAAGCATTTGTATGCAGTAAAATCAAGACTCTTCCTATCGATATTATGTCATCTACGGACAGCACGATTATGTTTCTTGATAGCAATATCCTTTTGAATTCTTATACAAGCGAGTACAAATTTCACAATACACTTGTAAGAAATCTGCTTTACATTGTTTCTAACAAAAATATTCTTTTAACTCAGAAACTCAGCTATCATTCCCACAAAACGACTTCTGAAAAAATAATGGCTTATCTGACGGACCAAGCCAAAGCCCGCCACTCATCAGAATTCACGATACCCTTTAACCGCCAACAGCTTGCCGATTATCTGGGTGTTGAACGAAGTGCTATGTCTTATGAAATCAGCAAACTTCAAAAACAGGGTTATATTGAAACGAATAGAAGTTATTTTAAATTACTATAATCATAGAGAGGTATTGTTAATTACAGATATTGATTGTCAAATTTATTACTAAAGTTAATTACCGAATTTGTCATCTAAGAATTCCCATTGCCACACATACTATGTGACATAATCTTCCATGGCATATTCTTAAAGCCTCATCAATATGTACACTTATTTTACAGAATAAATATGCAATGGCACCCCACATCATCGAAAACTTCGGACATATGATGCCTTTATAATTCAAAAATTTATGGCTGTAATCCCACGCTTTCATTCCAAACACATATCTAAGCAACAATCCGCAAATCAATTCCAATACAGTTGCACTCAGCATCAATGCAATAACTTTATAAATTGTTGATTTATCGCCTAACAGCTTCACACCCACGTAGAATAAAAGCACTCCGCAGCCATATAGCAGATTGAATGCACCGTAAATCGTTACAACGTGGCTCTCCCAGTGTCCTTTAGCAATAAAACAAAATGTTCCCTCTAAAATAACACCCAGTATATTTCCAATCATAAATATTATAAAAAGCCTATCATACGTTAAATCCTTTTTATCCTGAAGTATTATTTATTCCGATTTAGATTATATTATAGGCTTTAAATATCCACAGCTTAAAGTTTTATAAACGTTTTATAAACAATTGTTTAGTTTTAAATTTATTTAATAGCATCTATATAATATATACTGATCATTTTTGTAAATTGCAGTAAATTCATCTGGTATCTGATTATTCTGTATAGAACCTGTATATATAACAACATAATCAATATCAAACTCATTTATCTGATTTTTCAACTTATCCGAATCCCATATCTGATCTTTATATAGTGCATTGTATATTTCTTTCTGCAACACATCATATTCTTCTTTTAAGCCACTATCTCTAAATGACTCATATGAATATCGATTAACAATAGTACATATATCTCCACAATATTCGCGTATACCATATGCCATATCCTTAGGCATTAATAAAATTTTAGTATGTTCTTTTGAATCCTTATGAATAGCATCTGCAATCTGTATAACACTTGAATCTAACTTATATATATTAGACCGTACATTCCAACCGCCATTTTCAAAAACAGAGGTTCCGCATGCTAATATAATTGCTAATGACACTAATAAACCTATAACCGCTTCTCTTTCATTTTTACATTTTTCCATTATTAATATTGTCCCTATAATAAATGTCATAGATATATTAAATAACCAGAAAATTCTCCAATATACATCAACACCTGTAACCCATTGTGCTACATATTTAATAAATACAGGGTTTGCAAATGTAATAAAAAGTACTATAGCAGGATAAACAATCACACTTCGTATCTTTTTATCAGCAATAATCCCTATTATAACCAACGCAATTATATATCCTACAATAATTATACTATGCCCATTTAAAAATCTGGAAAATAATTGTTGTGAGTATGATAGATTATCCACTCCACCAGTTACAGACTGTTGTACTGAAGCACCACTATTTCCAGCTGTATACATAATTTTCAATTTAATTATTACCCATGGTATAATACCGACTATCGGTATACAAAGTCCAATTAATGATTTTATATTTTTCTTTGCAATGCCCTCTCCAAGCCACAAGCAGAAATATAAAATAGGAAATAAATATATAGCAACAGTTGTAGTACTTATTCCTGCTAATAATATCATCCATAAATATATAATTTCACGAAAATTGATTTTCTCATATATATCAATAAATTCCAAAATCATAATTGGTATAAATATTGCTACAAATACTGTTTTACCTTGCCATATCCTGTTCAATAAAAATGCACCATCTGTATATGCGGTAAATCCACTAAATAAATTAATAACGCTATAAAGTATGCAAAATTCCCATTTCATTGCTTCTTTAATTCTTTTTGCCAGAGCATATACCACAACATAATGACATATAATAGCAAATACAGGCCATATAGTATGGGCTAAATATGCTGTATTGACACCGAATATTCTATTTATAACAGCATATATAATTTCAAAACTCACAAGTGCATATTGTTTTGATGCTGTTAAAAATGTTAATCCTGATGAAGGCTCCACCTTTCCAATATAATCCGTAAATGAATATGTATTTGTCTGTGCCAAATAATAACTATCATCAATATCTGCATGCTGAAAAAAAACAACATAACCTATTTGATAGGCTACCATAGTTATAAAGGCTATAAAAAGTATAAATTGATATTTATTCATATAAAATACTTTACATTTTTCTTTTATGTTTACCTTGTTCTTTTTCAAATATTTACAAGCTAATACCAATCCTACACCTATAATAATTCCATAAAAAATTTCCAAAATATAAATCATATATGACAATTTTATTTCAAATAACATAAAAGGCGTTGATATTAGGAAAAATGATGCAAAAAATGCAACAAATCCAACTATCAGGACATTTTTTTCTTTTCTAAAGTGAAATATACGTTTTGTTGATATACCTAATAAAATACATAATAGAAAAAGCATTATAGGGATTGTAATACAATTTAACATTCTTCTCTCCATTTCTTAGACATATTTTATATCTATTATTTATCTAAATATTCTTTAACCTCTAAAAGATCTGTAAGAATTACTTCTGCTAATTTCTCCATTTCTTCATCTGCCGGTAACAAATCAGGTATCATAATCGGACGTAGCCCACCTGTATGTGCTGCCCTTATTCCGTTATAAGAATCTTCAATAGCATAAGTATTCTCCGGTAATTCATTGATTTCTTCACAGGCTTTTAGAAATATATCAGGTGCTGGTTTGCTCTTTCCAACCATATCTCCGCAAATTACAGCATCAAAATATTTCAATATATCAGCATCTCTCAACTGATTCATAACAGTCTGTCTGCGTGTTGATGATGCGAGGGCAATTTTCTTTCCATCATTTTTCAAATACTCAAGTAATTCAACTACTCCCTTTTTCATCGGAAGTTTTCCACCATCATATTTCTTATGATACATTATTGATGCCTCTTTCGCATACTCATCATATGGAAATGAACTTCCATATTCGGCTAACATTATCTCTTTGGTTCCTGCAACTGTGGTTCCGATGGATGCCATATATGGTTTAATAATATCTTTAATTCCGTATTGGACAGCAAGTTCAAGCCAGCAATTCATTACCGCTACTTCTGAATCGAAGATTACTCCGTCCATATCGAATACTATGGCAGTGTAATTAGATGGTTGTGTTGTGTCTTTAATCATATTTAAGTCCTTTTCTGTATTTTTTAATTACATCTGCTGTACCTTATTAAGATATCTGTCCCATTTAACTATTACATCTCCACAATGCACATTAATCTGATAAGTGTCAGATGGCAAAGTATCATATGGATCTTCATTTGCCTTTTCAACAAGAAGCACATAGTCATCCGCATCTTTTATGCGCTCAATTCCCTGAAGATACATTCCCGAAAGATTATTACACAATTGATTAAGAGTTGTATCATCTAAGTCAATATCCTTAATTTCTTCAATAAGATTATCATCTGCATCATATCTTCTCATTCCATCTTTAATACCTTTAACAATCGTTGCATCTTTGAAAATAATTTGTGTCACATCTGCATAACTTTCAGTATAATTAGTATTCTGTGAGTTATTCCCTTTAACAATAAGGGCTTCGACCTCTAATACCAAATCCGCTTCAGTATCTTTTCTTTTAACTATACAACAATCATCATATCTAAATTTTTCAACTTCATTTACTGATTTAAAGCTCATATTATACCTCATTTCTTCAAAACAATTTTATTTTGCATCCATATATTCTGCAGTCTTTTTCATTATTTCTTCCATAATTACAATATCCTTTTCAACATTTCCTGTCTCCATTGAATGATTAGCATTCTCTGTAATATATAATGGAAGATTTCTTTTTTCACATTCATTTCTGACTATCTCTGTATCTACCCATGGGTCGGATGTCCCATGAAATACAATTCCATTTTCACCGATTACCTCAAATGATTCTGCAACCGGTGTGTAATATATCTGACGTGCATTTATCTTATTATTTTTCGCATAGGCTGCTGCAACAGCAGTTCCCACACTCTTTGATATAAACAGCACTTCATCATATACATTAAAATCAATCTTATCTAATTGCTCTTTTGAATACTGCAATGCCTTATTAAATGCTTCTAACATCTTCTTAGCATTTCCTTTCACATTAACTGGCAATTCTCCATATTTTACCTCGGCAATTTCATATCCACGCTCCATTGCCAATTTTCTACTATAATAAAGCAAAGGCTTGTCTGTATGATATCCGATTCCCGGAAATAATACTGCAATCTTCTTTTTCATCTACTTTAATCCTCATTTCTGACCGGTTTATTCCAATGTTATTCTAATGGCTGGTTTATATATTTTGATTCAAATTCCCAATAGTGTTCCAGCCTGCTGCCGGTTATATTATATACAAATATAGCAAATTATTCAAATTAATTACACCCCACCATATTCTCTTATAAAATATTTTTCTGTTGTGTAGTTAGTTTATAAATATTCATTTTTCCTCCGTAATAACTTTTTACAAATTTTATTTTGCAATCTATGTGTTGCAATTATGCCTTTAATTCAAACTAAAATCAATGCAAATGCAATTTATTCATTGCAAATTTTATGATTGGAGTTACATTAATGACCCAAAAAATCAAACACGATATCTCATTAGGTAATAATATTCGTAAATTACGCAAACAATCACATCTTACTCAGGAACAAACTGTTGCACGTATGCAATTAAAAGGACTTGATATTTCAAGAAGCAGCTATTCACAAATCTAATGCGGATCATATAACATTCGCGTTTCAGAACTTATTGCACTTGCTGAAATATTTCATGTTGACTACAATGCTTTCTTTATTAACTTGTACAACAAAAACACCCAATCTTAACATCTCCATAACTGTATTGGATTTTGAAAATTGGGGATAAAATCAGACGATACATTTAAATATAATTTAATATCTATCAGGAGTTTACTACGATAAACTAATCATCCACTTGCGTTTCTTAAAAATAATCAGCGATACAACAAGCCTGAATATTTCTTCCGTAGTTAGCAGTGTATACACACCAACTATGCCCCACTTAAATACATGTGCTGCAAGCAGACACAGTGGAATTCCGATGCACCATGTGCCAACAATATCAATCACCATGATAATTTTGGTATTGCCGCCGCTTCTGATAATCCCACCGCCAAGAATCATATTTTCAACCTTGACCGGTGCATATAGTGCAAATACAATAAGCAGTATCTTTCCAAGTGCTTTTACGTTATCATCCACATGGTACAGTTTAGTATAGACTCCTGCCATTGTAATAAGTAATGTAGACACCACAACTGCACCAGCCAGACCTGCATACATAATCTTTTTTGACTCTGTGTAAGCCTCATCATACTCTTTCCTGCCAAGTCGCTTGCCAACCATTACCCCAGCAGCAGCTGACAATCCGCTAAGTGCTCCTACGATAAGCTCCTGTATAGGGCAGGTAAGTGTATAAGCCGCCAGGTTAGAAGTTCCTAGATGTCCATATACTGCTGATTCAACATTCTGTCCAAGGCTCCATAAAAATTCACTGATGAGAATCGGCATAATCATAATAAAATAGTCCTTAATAGTAATTTTACTGAAATGCACTGACCATACCGGTTTATCTCCATCTTTCCTGATACATATGGCAAATCCGGCAGCAATAACTCCAAGATTAAACAACTGTGAAATAAGTGTTGCAATCGCAGCGCCCTTTATTCCCATACATGGAAATCCGAATGTTCCAAATATCAGCAGATAATTAAGTCCTGTATTTACACCAACCGCTCCAAAGCTTGCTAGAAATGGTATAACAGCGTGTTCTCTGCATCGCAGCCATGATGATAAAATATTGCTTATTGCCATTGGTATATATGAAAAAGCTATAATTCTGAAATATACTGTACCTGTGTTTATAATACTTGCATCTGTAGTATAAAGTCCGAGAATCTGAGTTGAAAAGCATCCGGCAGTCAGCATGAATATTCCCGATATTAATATCCCACAAATAAGACTTACGTCAAAGCCGCACTATGCCTCTTCTGTATCTTCAGCACCAATAAACTGTGCGATTAATATCCCCGCAACCGTGCTTACCGCACCGATTACCACCGAAAAAATAAAAGAAAAATTACCACATAATCCAACTGCCGATATGTTAGTCTCACCTAATTGTCCAATCATAATCTGGTGGAGTACTGTATTTGCTAGAATTATCTCAATCGTATATAAAACTCCAATTTATAAATTTTATCAAATTAGAATTTCTATTTCTGCTGCCATACCATTAAATAATCTTTTTCCCCGGTAGTTTCATCCAGTCCACTATATTGAATCTCAAATCCTTCTCTCTGATAAAAAGATATGGCCGGTATATTTTTTTGATATACATTTAAAAGAAGTTTGCTACTTGTATCCTTTACATAATTCAGCAGAATTTTACCAATGCCCTGCGACTGCATTGCCTCAGAAACAAAAATACCTTCTATATATTCACCATTCATTCCGATAAAGCCCTGTATCTCATAATTATCTTCATAGACATAGACAGTTGCCTGCAGCAACAGTTCTTTCACAAGTTCCAAATTTTTTTTCCAATATTGAGCCGGGATAAAATAATGGGCCTTTATATTGGTATCCAACCATATGTCTGCAACTATATTGATATCTGCTTTTCGTAATTCTCTAATCATAGCAAAAAACTCTCCTTCTACTTCCGATTTATCAAACTTATTTTATTTCTGTTGAATCATCTTAAAATGCTTCAATGCCTCCACAATTGCACTCTTCTTATCTTCTAGACACTGCGGCTGCCTACTTTCTTCATTTTTAGATAAATTAGGACTTGGAACAAGTTCCAAGTCTGTCGCGACAGTCGTCGAATTGCCCTGCATACCCCTTCTACAGACAGGGCATTTAATAATTCCGGATAAATTATGCTCATGTAGGGTGCTATGCGTTTTTACCTGTAAAACACCTGTTTTCTGACACTTTCTGTATGCCTGATTCCACATTTTTTCTGATATGATTGCCTCATGGATTCCATCATTTAACATGTATTCCTTTTGTTTTACAATATGATATTCATTCCTTGTCCCCGGAATCTTCTCATTTTTTCTTCTACCAATTGCGTGTTAACTAGTTAAGTAACTCTTTTCAGTAATTTCCTCCACCATTTTCTTTCAAACGCTCGTCATCTATCGTATGCTTTATATGTTCACTTATATTTAATTTACTGCATTGATACAAATAGAGTAAAATTTTTGTCAGTTGAATAAATAAAAAAGTGAGAGTAATCGTTAAACCTTTGATATAATAGTTTCAACCAAAAAAACAATAACAAAGGATACTACTCTCATAAACATTATATCATTATTAGAAACATTAGTTAATACCCTTTTTGAAGCAGAAGGTAAATTTTTTAAAAATCCTAAAGATTTCTATTCTTTAGAAAAGGCTGAAGTTATGTTGCTTACAGAGGCTCTTAAAACCAGCTACAACGAAGCAACAAGAGTGTTGTCATCAAAACAAAGAATAACTAAAACTACAGTGATGAATAAGGTTTATAGTCTCGCAGATGAGGTACCATATGAAGCACCAAAAGAAGTTAAAACAGTGGATTACTTATTTATTGAGGCTGACGAAGATCATATAGCAGAACAGCATGGTAATGCAAATAATTCAAAAGATAATAAAAGCTTTATTTCAAAACTGATATATATTTATGAATGCAAGAAAGAATCGGAAGGATGCTCCGTTAGAAAAGAGCTTATTAATTCGTATTATTATAGTGTTTTCATGAAAAGAAAGTAATGTATCAAGTGAAATATCAAGCAGTCTCGCAATTGGTGCCAGCAGTTCAATATCCTGCTTGGAATTACTATTCTCCCATTTGTTTACAGCCGGTGTCGTCACGCCTAATCTGTTTGCCATCTCCTCCTGCGTCATACCAGCTTCTTTTATATATTTTTTTATAACAACGCCTATATCCATTTGCTTCATCTCCTAAATAATTCAAAAGCTTTTGTATACTCAGCATATCAGATTCATATAGATTGCACAATTGAGCAATGTTTAATCTTTATTCAAATTAATTAACCAGCAGGAAATGTTACATAATTTATCTGCTGGCTTGGTGGCTTTGATACTTCTTAGGTTGACGGCTAGATACGCATTAGAGATGTCTCCATCCAAATGCTGTTCTAGCAAGGGATTTTTCCCTTGAACCCTTTGTTTATTATATGTGGTGGCGCTTTTTGCCCCCATTTTATCATTTTGGTGGTGCTTTCCGTGCGATAACGAGTGTCTGAAGTACGCCTACTGCTGAGTTGAAAAATGCCATAATAAAATCCTCCTGTTTTCTTAAAAATTTGTTTTTGGTTTCTTTGTATTTAGCTGTCCTTTCAAAGCCCCGTCGACTGAACTTTGAAAATGCGCGCATTAAAAAAAGCCCCTAATGCAACTGCACTAGAAGCTCTTTCTCAAAATTAAAAACTACAACAAAAAAGCATCAACTATAATCGATTGATGCTCTCTTACTTTCATGATTAGTCAAAATCATATGGATTGCTGTAACACATCCAATCAAGCGGATACATGACACCATATTCCGCCTCGAATTCAGCCTGGCGTTTTGCACGCTTCTTAGCTTGATTTGCCGATGCTTTCTTGGACTGTTTCTTAGTCGCCTGATCATTAGCAACTCTTGCCTTGTAGGCCTTGTTGTTTGGATTATGCTGATTAGCGTAATTATCCAATTCTTTTTGACTGTGTGTCTTAGATGATACACCTTTTGCCATGACTATTATCTCCTTTCTACCTGAATTCCATAGCAGCAACCACGCACCAGATAGCGGACAATACTGTCACCTTCTTAGCTGAATCTGAAAAATCAGATTATCCGTGCATTTATTGTTTCTCAGGTTTGGAGACTAATTTTTACCGAAATAAAAATTATCAATAACATTTTAGCCAAGACATCTCTAATAACAGCAAGGTCTTCTATGGTAAAATATAAATCATAGGAGGCCTTTTATTATGGCAAGAAGAGAAAAGAAACCTGTACACAAAGTAGTAATGGCAGAAGGAAAGCGAAACATCATTCAGCAACTTCTTCAGGAGTATGATATTGAAACCGCTGAAGATATCCAGGATGCTCTTAAGGATCTGCTTGGCGGCACCATCAAAGAGATGATGGAAGCAGAAATGGATGATCATCTTGGCTACCAGAAATCTGAACAATCTGATAGCGATGATTACCACAATGGATATAAATCAAAGCGTGTAAACAGCAGCTATGGCAGCATGTATATCGATGTTCCACAGGACCGCAAATCGACATTTGAGCCACAGATTGTAAAGAAACGTCAGAAGGATATTTCTGATATCGATCAGAAGATTATTTCCATGTATGCGAAAGGGATGACGACCCGGCAAATATCCGAAACCATCGAAGATATCTACGGTTTTGAAACATCAGAAGGCTTTATTTCAGACGTTACAGATAAAATTCTGCCTCAGATCGAAGACTGGCAAAATCGACCGCCGAATGAGGTATATCCAATCCTCTATATAGATGCCATCCATTATTCCGTACGCGATAATGGAGTGATCAGAAAGCTGGCTACCTACGTCATTCTTGACATCAATACAGAAGGGAAAAAAGAGGTTCTTTCAAGCACTGTCGGTGATAATGAAAGTTCAAAATACTGGCTGTCTGTCCTGAATGAGCTGAAGAATCGTGGTGTAAAAGATATCCTGATTATCTGTGCTGACGGTCTTAGTGGTATTAAAGAGGCAATTGCCGCTGCATTCCCCAAAACGGAGTATCTGAGATGTATTGTACATCAGGTAAGAAACACTCTAAAATATGTTCCAGATAAGGACAGAAAAGCGTTCGCTTCCGACCTAAAAACGATTTACCATGCTTCCGATGAAGAAAAGGCTAGACTGGCTCTGGATCGCGTTACTGAAAAATGGACCACAAAATACCCGAATTCTATGAAACGCTGGTATGATAACTGGGATGCAATAACGCCGATTTTCAAGTTCTCACCGGATGTCAGAAAGGTTATTTACACGGTCAATGCAATCGAAAGTCTGAATTCTACCTACCGTAAGCTCAACCGCCAGAGAAGCGTATTTCCTAGTGATACAGTGCTCCTGAAAGCCCTGTACCTGACAACTTTCGAGGCCACTAAAAAATGGACTATGAGCATTCGGAACTGGGGACAGATCTACGGTGAACTCAGCATTATGTACGAGGGAAGACTCCCAGAATAGCAGAATCTGTATGCATGATGAGAAGGACGTCTTTGACGTCCGCTCTTGACATGCCTGAAATCATGTCGTATATATAAAACAAGAGCTGGAAGCTCCAATTTAGTGCTTCCAGTTCAATCATTATCATAGAAGATTATTATTTACAGACTTTTCTTCATAGTCTCGAATATTTTATTATCTAGCAGCTTCATTATGTTCACTCATATATTTTAATCTTTTTTCATGCAAAGTCTCTGTTTGACCCACAATAGCAACATTGTCATATATTCGTATTGATTTCCACCCCGTCACTTTACATCCCCAATTGTTTATTGTCATTTTTTCCCCTTTATACATCACATATTTATCATCTAACAACTCTGCTTCTGAATCTTTTGCATCACACGAGTTAACTGTAATATAAAGTTTATCGCCTGGCTTTACTAAATTGAACTCAATTAACTTGTCCATTTTAGGGAATGCCGCTTCTGTTCTTTTCTTACTGCTCTTCTGTATAGCACCCAAATCAATTTTGGGTTGGGGCATACAATAATCCAATATAATCTCAACCATTTCTTTGCCTCTCTCTTTAATATTTGAGTACATAGTAAAAGAATTGTATTCCTTTAACTCTATTGCGGTATTTTGTCTTCCAGAATTTTTGTCTCTATAATAAATTCTTAGATTTCCTATTTTATTTAATATTTGACTTATGAAAGTATCATAATCCATTCCCTCAACAACAATATCTTTTGGAAAATCATGTCCTGGTTTAAGAACTAAAGTATTGGTATTCTCATCTTTATAATATTTGTATTTTGCATCCTCGATTTTCGGTGTCTGCACTAGCAAATGGTCCAAACTGAATGCATCACTAAATGAGTCAAATAAGGTATAAGCTTGATCATACGAAATAACTGGAATACCCTTTGAAACAGTTGTTGATTCATATAACGCCAATAATGCACATGTAAGTTTCTTGTTTTGATTATATGCATCTATTCCCATTAACTCTGCTTTTAATTTCTCTGATGTAATTCCTTTATTCAAATACTCAAAAGCTAGAGAAGTTATAACATTATCTTTTATGACCGCTTTGTTATCGTATATTTCATTCATAATACTTGAAAACATAGTAATTGCATCTTTGCTATCTCTATCACTAATAGTAAGGAACTTCACCATAAATCCCACCGTTTCAGTTACAATTTCTACCACGTCATCCTTAGCAATTTTGCCTTCACTATAATCAACAAGCATTCTCAAAAACAATGCTTTAGGGTGCTTATATGAAACTTCTGTAAATATTTTATAATAAAATCTAAACTTATTATTCTTTATAAGGTTATTTGCCTTATCTGTATCTGACAACATAATATAGTAATCAACCTTATTATACATATCATCTAATAACTTCTTAAAAGCTTCTTTTTTTGTTGAAACCTTGTAATAAGGCATCATATCACGAGTAGCAATTGTTTTAAAATTCTCCACCGAAATATTCTGTCTATAAAAACACAAATAAGCTTTTATAAAATTATAGAGATAATCGTATAAATTATCATTTGTTTTTATTATTAACTGTCCCCATTTATCTAAATATGTAGCGTAATCACTTTCATCAAGTTTTGAAAATATATATGTTTTTATCAAGTCAATATCGTCAAGTTTTTTTCCTTTACTATTAATTGATTCAAACATAGAAAACACCTTTCCCTTTTTACAATTGGCCTCAACAACAATGAATTGTACATATTGCAACAAATATTCTGCATAATCCAAGATTATAGAGCAATCCGTTTTCATTAACATACTCTTGAGTTTCTCCGTTATAAATAAGTAATTATGTATCACTCGCTCCTCAAACTTTGATGATGTTTTATATTCCTTGCAATATTGTTCAAGGTCTTTTGCATTATCAAAACCTTTATTAAACAAATCAGAAAAACACTTTTTTTCAATACTGTTCAATGTAACTACCGGCAAATTCTTCTTATATTCTCGATTTACTACTTTCCACAGTGCTCCCTTAACTCTATTTAATGTTAAATCCTTTTCAGGAACACCACTGATTAGTGCTAACGAATATACCACAAGCAAAATCAAAGAAAAAGTCGTAATACGTTGTTGTCCATCTATAATATCATATCTCGATATTCTGCCATTTACTTTATTGTTTATATCATACACAATGATGTTTCCTGTATAATATCCATCTTCCCTATCTTCTGCATTAAATGCCTCGCTTATATCAGTAAGAAGTACTTCTATCTGCTCCTTATCCCATGAATAAGGTCGTTGATAAACCGGAACTTCATATATTAATTCAAAAAGTGTTTCCAAATTCCACATATGTGGATCAAGTATTTTTTGTGCCATTTTCATCCTCTCCTACTTTTTCATTGTCTACTTGCTAACTATTTGTCCCTTTTTTACTTTCTTTATTATTTTCTGTTTCTATTATACCATATACTATTGCATCTTGCCTTCATTTTCTCGATGCAAATTATTTTCCATATTTTTTTATTTGTGATTGTTTTTTTTCATTCCACTCATTATAATAGAGCACGGAGGAATATATCATGGAGAACTTCACTGTTTTAAACTATCAAGGAAGTAAAAACAACCTTAGTAGTTTTATAAAAAAAAATATAGAACCTTATATACAAGATGGCAAAGCTATATTGGATATTTTTTCCGGTTCCGCAGCTGTCAGTAACATGTTCAGAGATAATTACCAAGTATATGCTAATGATACTGAAAGTTATGCAAGTATAATTGCTGATGCAATATTAAATCAACCAGACATTAACTCTGCAACCGAACTTATCAGTTCATTAGATATTGAATACACTACTACAATAAAAAAACACGCAAAACCTGTTATAGACTTTGTCAAAAAAGAACAACTTGCTCTTGATAAAGAAAACTATGAACAATTAATTGCTTTATATAACCTATATCCAACTGTCTGGAATAATCAATATTCTGGTATAACCAAAAATAAATTAACTGTAGACAGCGTAAAGCAGACACACGACTTCTATTTGTTTACAACGTACTATGCAACTAACTATTATGGAATAAATCAAGCCCTTGATATTGATTGTCTCATAAAAATAATTAATTTACGTTTCCCACAATATAGAAACGCCCTTCTTTCATGCTTGTTTTATGCTATGAAAGAAACTGTTTTTTCTAAAGATGGGCATATGGCACAACCACTCAGTCTTGAAAAAAACAAAGCTCGCCTGTTTATTCAACGCAAAAAAAATGTTTATGAGTTATTTGTAAAAAAGTTCAAAGAATATATAACAATTCCTCTTTCCAAGTTTTCGGGAAAGAATATGGTTTTTAATTCAAATTTTGAAGATTTATTAGACCAAAGGATTTTTTCAAATGTGGGCTTAGTATATGCGGATCCTCCATATACAGATATGCAATATTCAAGATATTATCATTTATTGAACGTTGCTGCCAAATATGAATACCCAAAATTGACTATTACAAAAAATGGATATACAAAGGGTTTGTATACAGAAGGGCGTTACCAATCCAAACTAAGTCAGCGTAGTTCTGCAAAGCAATCCTTGGAAAACTTAATTAGTTTTTGTGCACATAACAACACTAATTTAGCCATTAGCTATGCTTACCCTCAAGACAGAGAAAACCAAGCTACAGATAGATACACTATTTCTATTGATGAATTAATCGAACTTGCCAAAAAACACTATACCAATGCTCGTGTTAATGTTGTAACGCAAGATTATAACCATGCTAATCATCGTAACAGCAAGCAAAAAAAGGTTTTGGAATACCTAATATTGTGTGGAGAGAAGAACATTAATCAAGTTAACATTGATTCTTTAAAAAATCAATTATGTAAATTAACGCCTACAAAAAACAACCCAATGTATAACTCACATATGTATTGGTCTCAGAAATCCTTCAATATATGTGACGTTTTAATAGATGCCTTGTCAAATAAAGGTGACGTTGTTTTTGATCCTTTTCTCGGCTCCGGAGTAACAACACTTGAAGCAATCAAAAGCGACTTATCTCGTTGCGCTATAGGCTGTGACATTAATGATATGCCATTGTTTATTTCCAAACTTTTACTATCTATTAATGCCACTCCTGATATAAAAAATACTCTTGAAAAGTTTATTCAAGAACTTAATTCTTTAGGTCATTATTACGAAACAACTTGTCCTAAGTGCAATGCTGTTGGAACCATATCAAAGGTGATTTTTGATAAACCCGAACGTACCAGTTCTAATGTAATAATAAAAACTATAAATTATAGTTGCAGCTGTACTAAAAAGGGGGTTAAGTCGCCTGATAAAATGGATTATATTAAATTTAACACAATACGAAAACTTGAAAATGTTACAAGCACTAGTTTGCTATATAATTCAAAAATAGCCGTAGCTAAAAATGATGATATAAAAAATATTTTTTCAGGGCGTAATATATCTGTTTTAGACGAGATACTGAACATCATTAATAAGTACGAACCTGCATATCAAAATATTTTGAAGTATATCCTTATGTCTATACTTCATTTATGCAAAATAACTGACAAGCATTCAAATTCACAATGGCCACTATGGATACCTAAAACAGATTGTGTTGAAAAAAATATTATTGAAATATACACAAAAAAGATCAAGAAATTTTATGATGTCATTCCGTTTATGAAAGAAAATTATGCGAATTCGCAAATAGTTGAATCCTACAATATGCTTTCACCCGGAAAATGTTTGCTTATGCAGAAAGGTAGCCAGTTGATTACAGAACAGGATATACCTGACAATGGTGTTGACTTAATCATTACGGATCCGCCCTACCTCGAACAAGTTTTATATTCGGAATATATGCAATTATACAAACCATTTTTAAATCTAGATTATAATCTAAATGATGAAATAATTGTATCTTCCGCACCATCTCGAAGCAAAAACAGAGATGATTATTTTCATTTATTAGATTTAGTTTTTAATATGTGTTTACACAAGTTAAAAACCAATCATTATTTATGTTTATATTTCCACGATTGCAATTTAAATGTTTGGAACGAGCTAATATCAATTTTGGAAAAAAACTGTTTTAGATTTATTACCCAAATACATGTTGATAAAACTGTCACATTAAAGAACATTATTAGTCCTAAGAAATCATTAAATGGTGATTCTATACTGATTTTTTCCAAAAGTGACGCTCCTATATATCATAATGCAGAGGAAGATGTATCCGAAATTGAACACAATATAATTCGTCAAGCTAAATATATGGTAAAATCGAATGGTTCGTTATTTACTCCTGAATTATACGATAACGGACTTATGGAAATTCTGATTCAAAATGGCTGGTTGGAAAAGCTATCCAGCAAATATTCTTCCCTTGTTGATATTTTCGAAAAACATTTAACTTGGGATTCTTCTATAGCCAAATGGAGATAACAAAAATGCGAGGAAATCCTCGCATTTTTGTTTATACATCTTGAATTCCATTATAATACTCGTCTGGGAAATATCTATTAAGTCGTTGCATCAATTGCTTTCCATCAACAATTTCGACTTCTAAATCCATTGCAACTTTTTTCCCATCCTTTGTATAACCAGAAGTTGTTACACACACTGCATAATCCAATCCTCTTCTTATTCTCTCTGCATATAGACGCTGTATAGGATCTGAACCCACATTAGATGCCCAACGCTTACATTGGAAAATATAATGTAACAATCTATCCTGCTGTCGTTTAGATGCAATTATATCAACACCTAAATCACCCGCACCACCCATTTTTATAACATTTTCATAACCTTCTGCTTTTAACAAATTCTGAACTAATATTTCAAAATCCGTACCGCTTAATGTTGAAATATCAATAGCATCTTCATTAGGTTTACTAATATCTTTTCTCTCAACATAATATTGCCCGTCTTTTTGACAGTAATTAGATATCAATTTTTCTATATCTCTCTGGTGACTTTTATCTTCTAATATTTGGGCAATCGTTTTGGGGTTACCATCACATAATGAATTCACTAATTCAAAATAAACATCTTCCAACACAAACTTGCCTTTGCTATTTAATAGTTGTCTTATAAAAATAGGCATCAAATCATACAATTTGGTATATAAGTCTGTTGTATCCTCAATATCCAAGTACAATTGATTGTTATCTATTTGTATGCAACCAGCATCTACTTTAAAGTATTGTTCTAACAAAGCTTTTATTCTGAATATATCTTGCTCACTTGCTATATATGAATATTTTGACTTTAAATCATTACAAACCAGCGTTACAGCGCTTGTCAAAGTTACATAATCTTTGGTTCTTATTAAATACGAATATACCTTTTTAACAAGTAGAAACTCATAATTCTCATTTCCAATATACCAATATCTATCACTCTCTGGTAACTTATAGAAAACAACTATCATCTCATTCATAAATGTATTGGTAAATGCTGATTGTTTTCGCATTGTTGGATCTTTTTTCTCAATACCTATTTGATATGCATATTCAAATCCATTTTTTCGTGCCAAATTCACAATTTCGATATACGTTTTAAAATACTTCGCTTTTCCCAGTTTCATAGTAAAGAAAACAAGCCCATCATTATTTAAAACTTTAGAGAAATGCGCAAACATATTATCGATATCTTTATAATAATTTTCGATATCTCTTTTTGCAGTTCTGCTTTCCGCATTTGTTTGAACAATTTCCTGCTCTAGCATTTCTTCTGTCAAAACATATTTCGAATCATAAAACTTTTCTAGCCATACACGGTACAGTTGATTTCTCTCCAAGTATGGAACTTGATCTGTGTATGGGAAATCCGTATAAATAACATCCACCTTCAAATCAGGATTTTCATCTATATAAGATGCATAGTCCTTATTAATAATTGTTACCTCTGAATCCGTCGTTCCAATTTGTTTATTACTATATGCTGTCTTAAACTTGCAAAAGCTTTTATATTTATCTTCAAAAAGTAACCAAACATTCATATCTTGTGCGCCATGCCCTACCACATGATATAAAATATCTGTGCTTGATCCATACATCGCAATCCTTGCAAGAGAAATAGACGCAACTAAAACTTGTTCTAATACATCTCTTTCTTCTGATGATTCAAGCTTGTTTATCGCATCCTGCAACATCAATAATGCTATCTTATTTCTTTGTGTAAAAATTCTATCATATTTATCTGCCCCTGTTGATGAAGTAATATTAATTCTACTATTTACAATGTATTGCTTTTGAGGAAATCTATCTACATTTACCTTATCCAAGCTAATAAGTTTTTTATAATCCTCTTCATCAAATTTTTTCGCTTTTTCACCGCAAATAGGACATTTGTCTACAAGCTTTATATTTTTTCTATCTACAATCTCTCTATTGCTAGACGGATTAAAGTATCCTTCTTTACCTTCCTCCGGATCAAATAAAACTTTGTGTATGTAATTTTTACAGCCACAACAGGATGTTTCATATAATGCCATTATTTCTTCATATACATCACTTTTTACAATATCAAAGAGTTCTTGCAATTTGAGCATATCCACTCTATTCATCAATACTGCAACTGCATTAAAAGTGTAATTATCCAGCTCTGTTGCATAAATCCTCTTCACCTTACCCATTGCTGCATATACAAACGAACCAGCTCCCATAAAAGGATCATATATAATATCATCACTATCGCACACTGCTTCTATAACTTTTTCAGCTATATCCGGCGATTTACGTCCTTTAAAATTAAAAGTTGTTCGCATTTCATTTGGGACAGTATTAGGAACAGCTTCTATTGCTGTCTTGATTCCATTTAATCTAATTTTTACACTCTCAGGTATTTGTTTTTTCATCTGACTCACCCTCCTTAATTAACTCATATGTGGGTTTTCCCAATGCTTCCGCCATTTCATCTAATTTGCTTAATGGTGGTGTTTTAAAATTTTCTTCTCTAAAATATGATTTCAAAACATCTTCGCTGACAAAGCCATAAAACAAGGCCGCTTTATCATTCCACGAAAACCTACCTGCTTGCATAAAATATTCTTGTAAGTTATGTAATAATATTTCTCGTGAATTATTTCGTAAAAATTCAATTTCCGCAAAAATTTCCCCATTTTTTTGTATCAACGCATATGATCGACATCCAATTCTATCCCCCATTTGATCAATCTTCTTTAAAGAGGGACACCGAGCTTTACTTTGCCAACGCTTTATTGAATCTTCTGAAACATTTAAAAGCTGTGCTATATCCGCATATGTATCTAAATGATGATAGGCAGCCAACCGGTTAATGTTTTCTACAAGTATGTCTAAAGAACCCATTCTGCATCTCCTTCATCAAGCATACGTCTCACATCCACCATTCCTATATACGAACTTATTCTCCTGATAGTTTTTTTACCATTCGTCCGGTCTTGCAATTTACATTGCAATATAGAAACAATCGCACTAGGATTGCAGAAGTAGACTCTTTCTACTGAAAATCTTTTTTTATTAACTATTGCCAAAACAATTTTTTCATCATCCAAATATCCATCCAATACATTTTGTGTAATATCTTGAAATGTCCATCTAGGAGCACTACTTACTTTATATTCGTATGTGCGCCCACATTCGTCATATGCATCATGTTTTCTTTGCTCCGAATTCACATTATGGTTAAGCTCATATGCCACCAATAATTCCCACAACTTATTACTTGTCAAAATCCCATCAACACCTGTTATTTCTTCAATCTTTGATGCTGTAAAAAAAATCTCTTTTAATTTGCTTGAACAAGTTGTTGTTTCCATTTCAATTATATCATATGACATATTACTCACAATCTGCATTGGACTAATATTAATCATTCTTCTTAAATTAAAAATATGTTGCGTCTTTTCTTTCATATATCTTGCAACTTCTTCTCCTGGAACAACATATATTTTTTCAATATGCGGAATTGTATACTCATCATTGATTACCGTAAAATAAACTTCTTTTACATAATACAATTTTTCAATCGTTCTATCAGTAAAATCATTAAAAGTCCATGTATGATTAGAACTGGAAACCTTATAATGTTTATACTCGTAAAATTCACCATTTCCGTCTCTTGCATCAGGTGTATTTGCATGCCCATTAATAATCTGATGCCCAAATTGCTCTGCAATAAGAACTTCATATATCTTACTATTAGTATATATGTCGTCTATCCCATTAGTAAAAAAATGATCTGCCAATACCTTTAGCCTATTTATTAATTGTCTTAATTCCATTTTTATCACCTCATTGTATATGATATATCTCTAACAAACATTTTTCGTGACTATTTGTCACTTTTATATTTGTGCTTTATGACTTTCTGTCGAATAGCAAAATGAAAAGCGGTTTATGTGCTAATTTATACACATAAACCGCTTCATTTAACGTCGTAAAACCTTCTCAACCACCTGTCCGATACTTTCCATCCATCACAAACTGTTTCATAAAATCATATGCCTTATTCAGTGTTTCCCGAAGTATAGAGTTTTCAGCTTTTAATTGTGTTGTGGTCAAGCTTTTTTGTAACACTTTGTTCGATAAATACCTACCTGTAACG
>ERZ780207.70-NODE-70-length-125074-cov-10.308873_pt1 | contig 125074 bp, 101 predicted proteins | sample MGYA00510977_ERZ780207 | MGnify/ENA primary metagenome ERZ780207 (study PRJEB29588, sample SAMEA2151383) | human gut metagenome | biome: human gut; feature: human-associated habitat; material: faeces | place: Denmark | collected 2008/2010 ...
TCATATCCTCAAAATAGGTGAGATAGAGGACTTCCCGATAGTCCGGGTTCATTTCATCCATACAGAAATGCAGGATGCGGTTTCGCTCCTCCGTCCGGATGACCTCATCCACCAGCAGCCGCCCGTCCGGCTCGCCTGCAAGCGCATCGAGGCTGAACAGGGGCTTTCGTTTGCTCTTATGGCGCAGCGCCATGTGGCGCGCGGCCTTATAGAGATACGCCTTGAAGCCGCCGTCCCGGATGCGGGGCTTTTTCGTGAACAGATAGGCGAAAACATCCAGCATCAGCTCCTCCGCCTCGTGAACGTCGTGCAGATAGCCGTCAATATACAGGGTCAGGGGGTCACCGTATTTTTTCATCAGGGCATTAAGCCCTTCGTCATCGCCGCTCAGATATTGGCAGTACAAAGCCTCGTCGCAGGCCATATCGTTCACTTCCTTTTTGCGGATGCTTCCCATGCAGAGGGGTATCCGTCAGGTGCTTGTCCTGCCGGAGATCATACTCAACACGGAACATGATATACGAATATCCGAAGAAACACAAGACATCCGGAAAAATGTTCAGCAGAAAGCTGCGGATAGGAGAGATTTTTGAAAAAGTCCTCCAAAACTGGTCATGCACTTTGCAGAAAGAAACGGTATAATGAGCCTGCGTCCGGGTGCAGGGACACAGAAAGAGAGAACAATATGAATGAGACTTATATCACCGCAGAGCTGATCGCGCGGTATGCCCACGAGCTGTACGAAGAAGAAAAAAGCAGCGCCACCATTGAAAAATACATCCGAGATGTCCGTACTTTTTCAAAATACGCCGGATCACAAGCACTCACGAAAGATCTGATAATTGCATATAAGCGTGATCTTCCGACCAGAGGGTACACGATTTTGTCGGTCAACTCCATGCTCGCCTCGCTCAACAGCTTCCTTGTTTTCTGCGGCAGGGCGGACTGCAAGGTTAAGCTGTACCGCGTGCAGAAGAAAACGTATCTGGCTGCAAACCGGGAACTGAGCAGGGCGGAATACCAGAGGCTTTTGAAAGCGTCCAGACACGACAAGCGCTTGTGGCTGCTGCTGCAAACGCTCTGCGCCACGGGGATCCGCGTATCCGAGCTGCAATATTTTACGGTGGAGGCTGTCCGAGCCGGAGAAATCTCCGTCGCGTGCAAGAGTAAGACGCGAAGCATTCTGATCCCCAGGGGGCTGCAAAAGCTCTTATTGCAGTATGCTTGCGGCGCAGGAATCCAAAGCGGGATCATTTTCTGCACCCGAACCGGCCGATCCCTAAACCGCAGCAATATCTGGTCTGCCATGAAGCGGCTGTGCGTGCAGGCAAACGTAAATCCGGACAAAGTGTTTCCTCACAATCTGAGAAAGCTCTTTGCCCGGACTTTTTATCAGGTGGAAAAGGACATTGCAAAGCTGGCGGACCTGCTCGGTCACAGCAGCATCAACACGACACGCATCTACATCATGTCCACCGGAGCGGAACATCGGCGTCAGCTGGAGCGATTGCAGCTGCTAGCACAGCGTACTACATAATTTTTCTTATGTAGTAGACGCGCCGACCGAACGGTCAGACTGCGCCCACCATTTATTAGGAATAGTAACACTTTTTGTGAAATTCTTCAAGTCTAAATCGTAGATTTATCATTCAAAAGCCATAATTCGTCCACGTCAGGCAAATAGAACGGCATGGAAAATCGACCAATGAACCTGCATTTTTCATTGGTCTGTTTTTTTGCGCCCGTTTGGGCGTGGCTTGCGTTCCAGTGCAGCGTTTGGTCGTTCATCCTCACGCATTCTCCCATGCGCGTCTACTACATAAGAAAAATTATGTTCTATGGGGCAATCGATATGACCACACAGACAATGCGTAACGCGCGCAAAAATTGCCATCGGCTATCATATCGGTCATTCGCGCGCGGAAGAAACAACGCCCCAGTACAAAAACGGATACACCGTCCGGCGCTGTCGCTGTGACTGCGGCGGGGAAATTGACGCGCCTTTGCACCAGCTTACAGCGGGCTACCGGAAAAGCTGCGGCTGCTTGCAGGAAAAGCAGCTTCTGGAAAATCTCAAGCTCTGCGAGGGTACGTCCGTTACCATTCTGGAAGCTGGCAGACGGCGGTCGCTCCCCACCAACGCCAGCAGCGTGACCGGTGCTTACCGGAACAGGCGCACCGGAAGATGGTGCGCGCAGATCACTTTCAAATGAGAAACGTATTATCTCGGTGTGTATGAAAAAAGACGATGCCATCGGGGCGCGAAAACGCGGCGAGGGATTGCACGAGAATTTTATCGCGTGGTACTACGCCACGCACCAATTGACAGAAGGAAGGCCATAGTCGTATGAGCGCAGAAACGCGCGGAATGACGCTGAAAGAATACTGCATCAGAAGCCGCCGCGCGGAGCTGCTGCAGCAATGGCACTACGCAAAAAATGATGGTCTGACCCCGGACACAGTTACCTGCCATTCGCGGCAGAAGGTCTGGTGGATCGATCGGCTGGGGCATGAATGGCAGCAGGAGATCTACAGCCGCACGGCGCTCTGCAGGGGGTGTCCATTCTGCGCCGGGCGGGAGGTTCTTGCGGGCTTTAACGATTTAGCCTCGACGCACCCGGCGCTGAGTGCGCAATGGGACCAGGAAAAAAACTTTGATCTGACGCCGCAGATGGTGACGGCCGGAAACAGCCGCAAGGTCTGGTGGCGCTGCGAAAAGGGGCATAGCTGGCAGGCGACGATCGCCTCCCGCACCTCCGGGTGCGGCTGCCCGGTCTGCGCGAACCGGAGAATCCTGCCCGGCTTCAATGATTTTGCTACGACCCACCCGGCGCTTGCTGCCGAATGGCACCCAACAAAAAACGGCGACCTCACGCCGCAGAAAATCAGCTACGGCTACGACAAAAAGGTTTGGTGGCGCTGTACCAACGGTCACGAATGGCAGGCTGCTCCGAAAACGCGCGTCCGCATGGGCGCTGGCTGTCCGATCTGCGCAAACGATGTGGCGCAGGCAGGCTATAACGACCTTGCCACGCTGTTTCCCGCCGTCGCCGCCGAATGGCACCCAACAAAAAACGGAAACCTCACGCCATCGCAGGTCGTGTCCGGCAGTCATCAGACAGTCTGGTGGCGGTGTTCGCTTGGTCACGAATGGAGAGCAGAGATCGTGGACCGGACGCGGGGTACCAATGGCTGCCCGTACTGCGGAAACAAGAAAGTGCTGGCAGGCTTCAACGATCTTGCAAGCATCGAACCGGAAATTGCCGCCGAATGGCATCCGACGCTCAATGGCGCGCTTACGCCCGAAATGGTCACAGCAGGCAGCAACCGCAAGGTCTGGTGGATCTGTCCGGATGGGCATGTCTGGCGCACGGCGATCTCGAACCGCACGAATGCAAAGAAGCGCACCGGCTGCCCCGTCTGCGCCGGAAACGTCAGCCAGAAGCACCGGCATCTGTACCTCCCACCTCAGCCGGATGCAGAACGGAGGCGCGCATGAGGCAGAGTTTCTTTGACTATTGCAGGCAATATCACAAGGATGCGCTGCTGCGTGAATGGGACACGGCGCACAATCTGCCGCTCACGCCGCAGACAGTTACCTACGGCTGTCACACTTCGGCCTGGTGGAGGTGTGAAAACGGACACGAATGGAAGGCTGCGGTCTATACAAGAATCGCCGGCGCCCGCTGCCCCTACTGCACGGGGCGAAAGGTGCTGGTTGGTTTCAACGATCTGGCGACACAGCATCCGGAGCTGGCGCGGCAGTGGGACTACCGGAAAAATGCGCCGCTCGTTCCGGCGGACATCAGCGCCGGAAGTCATAGATCCGTCTGGTGGCGCTGCGAAAAAGGACACAGCTGGCGCGCAAGCATCCATTCCCGTGCTTCCGGGTGCGGCTGTCCGATCTGCGCCGGGAGGCAGATTCTCGTTGGAGAGAACGACCTTGCGACGGTGGATCCGGAGCTGGCACAGGAATGGGACACGGCGCGCAACGGCAAACTGACCCCGCAGGACGTTCTGCCGGGGACAAAGAAAAAGGTCTGGTGGGTCTGCGGACATGGGCACCACTGGCAGGCTGCAATCTCCGCGCGAACGCACAGCCGGAACGGCTGCCCATATTGTTCTGGAAAACTGGTGCTGCCCGGCTTCAACGACCTTGCGTCACAAAATCCGGTGCTTGCTGCGCAGTGGGACACGGAACGAAACGAAATGTTCACACCGCAGCAGGTCACGCTGACCAGCAACCGCAAGGCGTGGTGGATTTGCGAAAAGGGACACAGCTTTCAGGCAGTGATTGCGTCCCGCGCAAACGGGACCGGCTGCCCGTACTGCACAAACAAAAAGGTGCTGGCAGGCTTCAATGATCTGGCGACCGTCGAGCCGCGCATCGCCGCCGAGTGGCACCCAACGCTCAATGGCGCACTTACGCCGGAGATGGTCACAGTGGGCAGCACAAGAAGAGTTTGGTGGGAATGTCCGCTGGGGCATGTCTGGAAGGCCGTCATTTACTCAAGAACCGGCGCAAAAAAATGCGGCTGCCCCGTCTGCGCGGGAAAAACACGTCTTGCGCGGCGCTGAAAATACGTCCTGCCGCAAGGCGGGCTTGATATAGATATTTCAAACACATGGAGGTAAGTATCATGAAAAAGCGAATTGTGTCTCTGCTGCTGTGTCTCTGCATGGCATTCTCGCTGCTTCCGGTATCTGCCCTGGCGGCGACCGACGTTGAAGTAACACTGGGCTGCACAAAGCTCGGCCAGATTGAACGGACCCTCGAGATGAACACTGGCATCAGCGGCTACAAGGACACAACGCAGCAGCTGACGCCTGAAAGTGTGACCCTGTCCGTGGGACAGCAGGGATCGTTTCAGCGGCTGCCGACAACTATAATCAACAACGTGCAGTATTCGCCCAAGAGCTATGGCGTTATCAAGGGCCGCTGCGTGGACGTGAGCGATCCCGAGGTAGTGGGCGACTTCCAGTATTCTCTCGAGTACTACACGGGCACCAACTATCCTTGCCTGCAGTTCAACTACACGGCCAAACAGGCCGGCACTGCAACGATCACGCTGGAATTTTTCTATAATTTCGGCTTTGATCCGAGCGAGGTTCAGAATGGAAACACCTGGTGGCGGCAGACAAAGAAGATCACTGTCACGGTGACGGATTCGGCGACGGTGCCGGAAAAGCCGGAAAAGCCGACGGTCAGTGACATCAAGAGATTCCACAACAAAGTGAATACCACAAGCTCCTCGGAGGGCGCGGTGTATATGTGGTGCACCGTCTATGATCACAGCGCGTGGTTTAGCTACCTGACCGACGTTGAGGGCGGGTATTCGCTGGGCGAGGTCGTTGCCAACACGGCGAGCCGGCCACGCAGACGGTGAACTGGTATTACAGCGCCCAGGACGGCATGTGGAAGTACAAGTCCAAAGCGGCCCCGATCTACTTTGACATCACGCACGACGACCCGTATCGCGAGCCCACGACGGCCGATTTCGCCGATCAGGCGATTCTGGTCAAGTGCGACACGGACGACAGCCATAGTGCGCAGCTTCTGTACAGCGACGGTACTTATACCATCAACTGGACGGGCGACGACAGATGCACGCTGACCTTTGACGTGGACAGCTATGTCGCAGCCTATGCACAGACCCATGAAGGGCATACGGCGGTTGAGGGACAGACGGTCACGAAGGGCTTCAGCTACAGCAACGGCGAATGGAAGGCGGACGATACGCCCGGACCCAAAATTCACGTGGTCTGCGAGAGCACGCAGCCCCCCACGCCCGATAAGCCCACTGCTCCCAGTAAGGAAGATCTGTCCAAGCTCGAAAAGCCTGTAGAGGTGGCCTGCACCACGAAACCCGCAACACACACTGCAGCAACCTTTGCATTGATCGAGGAAACGTACCGCATCGGAGATGTTACCGGCAATGAAACCGATGGCTACACCTGCGACATTACCGTTACTGCTGACGAATATGTAACGAAGTACAACACCGACTTTGGTGCGCACACCCTGACCGGTGACAAGACCAAGACCCTTACACTGAAGTACGTAGATGGCAAGTGGGTTGCCAACGGAAACGTTACGTTCAATGTTGAGTGTACAGAAGCAGAGAAATTCCACGTCATGCTTATGATCTACCGCAACGGCAACACGGAAACGGCTTACAAGACCGTCCCGCTCGAAAGCCAGCCGAAGGGCACGGTCATTGACCTGACCAAGCTGAACATTGCCGATTACTACACCGCAAACTACACCGGCAGGTATGACTTCTACGGCTGGTACGACGACGGCCTGTGGAACATCTACAAGAAGGATCTCACGAAGCAGCTCAATGGCCTTACCACGAAAACCGTCAACGGCTGGACGAACCTCAGGTGCATGGTCTACGACTATGAGAATGTTGTTTACTATATGTCCGACGCAGACCGCGTTGCTGACAACCGCTTGTTTGCGACCACGGCCCGCAAGGGTGCGGCTCTGCCCACCGCAGACGCTCCCACCGCGACCCGCGACGGCTACACGTTCACCTTCTGGAGCCGCGAAGGCCAGAGCAGCGATGTGACCGGTCAGACCGTGAACGGCTGGACGAACCTCGTCGCCAACTGGAAGGTCACCCCGCACAACATCTACGCGTATGCAAGACTGAACAGCTATTTTGCACCGCTGACCACGAAGGAGTTCGATACGCCCATCACCCTGAATGAGGCGACTCTCTCCCGTCTCGGCCTCGGCAGCTACAACAGCCTCGGCTACATTTCCATCAGCAGCTTTGATTTCGATGCAATGCCGCTGACGGGCGATCAGTACTTCGGCGATGATGCAGAACTGAGCGCAGTTGCTGAGAAGCTGGCGACCGACATCGCCCTCGAAAACGGTGTTTCCAAGGACACCGCTAAGAAGATCGCATGGACTGTCCTGTACAAGACCGTAAATGAAGAGGACATGGCACCCGGCTATCCGGCAAACGCCGGCTACCAGCTCTCCGGCAATCTGAACCTTGCATCCGTTACGTTCAGAGCCGGTGCTGAGAACGTCGAGAATATGCCCGCTGTCAACTACACCTATGACGACGGCGCGATCGACTTCTACGACTTCTACTTCGCTGGCGACACCATCACCCTGCCCACCACTGAGCCGACCCGCGAAGGTTATAGCTTCAAGGGCTGGAGCGTTGAAGTCATTCCGGCTGAAAATGATGCCGACCACCTTGACGCTGACGGCGCAGACGATGCAGCCGATGAAACGCTCCTCAAGGCTGGCGACACCTACACCATCACCGCGGGCGGCGTGATCTTCACTGCACAGTGGGAGAAGAAGACGTTCACAGTCAAGTACTACCTCCCGGATGAAACCGGTGCGTGGGTAGAAAAGAAGATGGACACGGTTGACTCTGTTGACTATGCCACCTACAGCCTGTGGACTCCGAATGCAGAAGATGGTTACGAATTCAGCGGCTGGTATCAGAAAACAGCTGATATTGGCGTAAAAGCTAAGGTCGAAAAGCTGTACATGGCCAAGGAATGGAAGCTCTACGGCAAATTTACGCCCATTGAGTACACCATTCAGTATGTATACAACGACGGCAAGGCCACCAGCACCAACCCCACGACGTACACGGTTGAGAGCGATACCATCACGCTGGCCGATGCGACCGGCGCTGACTGGGGCAAGACGTTCCTTGAGTGGCACGACGAGAACGGCCAGAAGATCACCGAGATCCCCACTGGCTCGACTGGCGACCGCGTTATCACGGCATACTGGAACTGGCCTGTCCATCTCCACTACCTCGATAAGGACAACAACGAGATCGAAAGCGCTACGCTCTATGTCAGTGAGCTTGAACCCGGCGCATGCGTCCTGCCGACCGGCGAAAAGACCGGTTATGACTTCGACGGCTGGTATGAAGCCAAAAAGGATATCGGCACCGCCAGTCACAAGCTGAACGCTCTGTCCATAGCCAAGAAGTGGGAGCTCTACGGGCGCTACACGGCAAAGACCGACGTGAGCTACACGGTCAAATACCTGCGTGAAGGCGACAATAAGGTTCTCGCGCCTGAAAAGGTCGTGACCGATCAGACGTTCGACACCGAAGTGACCGAGCAGGCCGCAGACGTGGTCGGCTACACGCCGGACGCACCCAGCAAGACGATGATCCTTGATGAATACAACAAGGTTCTCACGTTCTCCTATTCGGCCAACACCTACCGCTACGAGATCCACTACTTCCTGCAGGAGCCCGACGGCTCTTATATGGAAAAGGAAGTAGACACGACCCCCACCGGCGTATTTGATACGACGGTCACGATCACCCCGGATCCCAACAGATACGGCGCGCACTATTCCTACAACAGCGTCAAGAGCGTTGTCTCCGGCGTTGTTACCGTGGATGATCCGGCGACGATCCTGAAGCTCAATGTCTACTACGATCTGGACTTCCATACCCTGACGTTCGACACCATGGGTGGCTCCGCCATCGACCCGGTCACGGTCCGCCACGGCAATGCAGTTGCAAGACCCGCTGACCCGACCAAGGACAAGTACACGTTCATTGGCTGGTATGTCGATCCCGAATTCAGCGCCGAGTATGATTTTGCTACGGTTTTGGAAGCCGACAAGACCATCTACGCCAAGTTTGAACTGACGTCCACCCCGATCGGCGACATTTATGTCCGCTACGACGTCCTGCACATCAAGCAGCTGCCCGACGGCTCCTATGATCTTGCCAACGCTGAGGTCGAGCACCTGAGCGCCAAGAAGGACACCACCGTCACCGCGGTTGCCAAGGATTACAGTGCAACGCATCACATCAACGTCAACAGCACCCTGAGCAAGCTGACTGACACCGCCATCCAGCCCTATCCCGGCGCGGACGGCAAGCCTGTCTACACCATCCTGTCGGTTTACTACGATCTGGACTTCCACACCCTGACCTTCGACACCATGGGTGGCTCCCGCATTGACCCGGTCACGGTTCGTCACGGCAATGCCGTTGCGAAGCCCAAGGATCCCGTCAACGGCGGCTACATCTTCGACGGCTGGTACACTGACAAGACCTACAGAACCCCGTACAACTTTGCGACTGTGCTGACGCAGGATACGACAATCTACGCCAAGTGGTTCCTGATCGCCCTGCCCGGCGTCACCATCAAGAAGACCACCCCGAAGCTGAACACGTCTGATCACTTCGCGTACGTTCAGGGTTATCCCGACGGCACCGTGAAGCCCACGGGCAACATCACCCGCGCTGAGACGGCCGCGATCCTCTTCCGTCTCATGGACGAAGGCTCCCGCAAGACCTATTACTCCACCAAGAGTGGCTTCCGCGATGTCGCCACCGGCAGCTGGTACAACACCTACGTTGCGACTCTGAACAACGCCGGCGTTATCACCGACAGTTCCAACGGCTATTTCCGCCCGAATGAAGCCATCACCCGTGCGGAACTCGCAGCGATGCTCGCCAACTTCACCGAGACGGCTGGCGCTGCGAACTACTTCAACGACGTGTCTGCCAGATACTGGGCAGCCAACGCCATCGCCATCTGCGCCAAGCTTGGCTGGATCACCGGCTATCCCGACGGCTCCTTCCGTCCGGACAGAAACGTGACCCGTGCTGAACTCATGGCCATGATCAACCGTGCCACCGGCCGCGCACCCAAGTCCGCCGACGCATTCCTGCCCGGCATGAAGACCTGGAGCGACAACACCGCCGATAAGTGGTACTACCTCGACGTGCAGGAGGCCACCAACAGCCATTCCTACACCGTCAAGGATTCCGAAAAGTGGACGGCTCTGAACGCCGACCCCAACTGGTCGCTGTACGAGTAATCCGCACAACCCCTGAATCCCCAGTATAACCCAGCATTTCAGCCGCTGCCGCCGTCTCGGCGGCAGCGGCTGAGAGAATAAGAGGTCTTCTGAGCCATTCGGCAGCAGCCCTTCCGCCTAACCGCCGAAGCTTTTGCCGACTGGCTCAGATGCCGTTTAAAAAGAAGGAGAACGAACATGAAGAAAGCCAAAAAACTCATTTCCCTGCTCCTCGCCCTGACCATGCTCCTCAGCATCATTCCGATGGCCATGGCTGCGGAAACAACAGTTAATCTCGGTAGGACCAAACTTGACGATGCCATTTTGGAAAAGGGAACTCCGTCCAGTTTTTCGCATCTCCGCGATATGAAGGACGGCAGTGCAGCAAAAGGCGTCGGTGAGACTGGCTTTTGGCAGAGACTCCCGAGAAACACTGTTGTCGGATATGGCACGGTCACGCCTGTGAACTATGCTGTTCCCAAGGAAGGCAGCGTCACGGTTTCAAACGAAGGCGTCATTGGCGACTTCTCGTTCTCGCTTGAACCGTGGGCAGGCAATGAATTCACGACCAATCCGCCTTGTCTGCAATTCAACTACACGGCACTTGCAGTTGGTTCCACGACGGTTACTGTTAAGTATTACTACAATTATGGCCTGATTAACATTCAGGGCGGTCGTACCTGGTATGAAGAGACTGCAACCTTTACCATCAATGTCAACGATGGCGATATCAACAAGCCCAGCAAGCCCACCGTCGATGACGTAAAGCGCTTCCGCAACTATGTCAACTCGACCAGCTCATCCTTGGGCGCTGTCTACATGTGGTGTGATACCTATGACCATCAGGCATGGTTCGATTATATCACCGAGGTTGATGACGCATATACTCTTGGTGATGTCGTTGCCAATGACGGCTCGGTTCTGTCTAAGTACACCTATCCGTGGGTTTGCGTCATGACCCTCGATGCTAACAAGTGTCTGGATGCCTATAACTATGAATTTGACGATGAGTGGGGTACACACTATCTGAAGGACGGTCAGGCCGCAACAGAGACTGCAACGTGGTACTGGAATGCAGACCTCTCCAAGTGGCAGTTCCGCAGCTCCGAAGCTCCCATTTACATCGACATCACCCACACTGCCCCCACCCCTGAAGTGACAGAATACACCGTTACCTACAAAGACGGCGTTGACGGCGCTGCATTCGCTGACCAGACCTACACCGTCAAGGAAAACGACCCGACCCCTGCATTCGAGGGTGAACCCACCCGTGAAGGCTATGTTTTCCTCGGCTGGGAACCCGAAGTTGCCGAAACCGTTACCGGTGATGCGACCTACGTCGCAACGTGGGAACTGGAAACCTACATCATCACCTATGATTTCCGCAAGGTCGTCAAGACCAGCGATGTCAAGAACTTGAACAACCCCACGACCTTCACGATCGAAGACCTGCCCCTCACCCTCAAAGCCCCGACGTTCAAGAACAACGAATGGCCGCAGAAGTTCCTCAACTGGCGCGATGTGGACGGCAATGTTGTCACGGAAATTACCGAGCCCGGCGACATCACGCTCTGTGCCTATTATCAGTATCCTGTCAGATACCGCGTATATGACGAGGACGGCAAAGTGGTCGAAGCCCTGACTGTCATTGACTGGTACAACGAGGATGATTTTGCTTCCTACGAGGTCAGACCCGCAACTGTTGACATGCCCGGTTATGAACTCGACGGCTGGTATCAGACGCTGAAGGATGCAGGCAATGTAAACAAGCGCTTTGGCTCGCTCTACATGGCCAAGAAGTATGAACTGGTCGGCAAGCTGAACTGCTGCATCAACGTCACCGTTGAAGTCAACGGCGAAACGGTCAACGAGCAGAAGTTCACGGGCGCCAAGGGCGGCACGCCGGACTATCGTTCGCTGTATAGTGATATTGTGATATCGGCTGCTGCTGATGGCAGTCTGGTGGAATATGCAACGTACATTGATGATGAGCGTTCCACTGGTACGCTCCCGGTCTTTGGCACCAACGCGAACGTGAGAATCGTTATCACAACAGCATCGATTGGATAATGCGCTGAACGCGTAGTATCAAACCCCACACAAAAGCCTCTCCCACCTCGGGAGAGGCTTTTTCTTGTCACTAAGGCTCCCCTCTCGGAGGGGGCTTCGTGGGTGCGCTCCGCCGAGTCGGAGGGGGCTGCAGGCAGTACGAATTCACATTGGACTTCCGCTTTTCGCTGCTGCCTGCCGCTCAACCCACTCAGGCGCTTTGCGCCGGTTTCTCTTTTTAGGGGAGCCTTTTGCGCGAAAAGAGGAGCAAAAAACAGTGGACTTTTCCGCCCGGCTGCGGTATGATAAAAGCAATCGAATAACGAAGATGTGTAGCTGTATTTTGCCGCGGTGTTCGGCAGGATATGGTGAAAAAAGAATGGACCTACTCGAAAGAACTGTGCGCGAGAGGGCCGCTCCGAAGCGCGAAAGCGCCGGGTCGAAAGACAGCCATTGCGGGAAACCGTGAGAAGGTAGGAGCAGCACGCGGGCGGATATCCGCCCAGATCGCAAGTCAGGAGAATTGCTCTCTTCGGTTATAGCTGCGAACACCGGATCCGTGTGCGGATCGGGCGTTTTTGTTTTGCACTGGAGGCCTCTATGAGAAAGCTTTGGAATATACGCTGGTTCCGCGTTTTGTTCGGCGTGGTTTTGACTGCCGCGCTGCTGGCGCCGGTCGTGCTTCCTGCGCTGCAGATGCAGCAGAAGGAGCCGGAAAACCCGATACGAAAGGAGAATATCCAGCCGGTCAGACGGCTGAGTTTTGGCGACGGAGACGGCGGAACGCTTGCCGCCGCGCCGCTTTCGCATGAAGACAGTTCGGGCGGCGGCAAGTCGGAGCAGGAGCAGCAGCCGGAGCAGCCGCCGGAGGAGAACACCGACGAGACGCCCGAGAAATCCCCCGAGCAGCCGCAGCCCACGCCTGAGCCGCAGCCCGGACAGGCAAGCAGTGAACAGCCCGGCGAGGAAACCGGTGGCCAGACGGACGATGCCGGAGACGAGGCGCAGCCCGATGCGCTCGACCTCGGACTGGTGCTCAGCTGGTACCGCTACGGTGGGGAGCGGTATCGCTCGATCTGCCCGGCGGACACGACCGTGCGGCAGGATGTGCGCACCGCGCAGCTTCCGGACGGATATCTCCGCTATGAACTGGACCTGCGCGGACTCGACGCAGTCGATACGCAGATCACCGGCGTGCAGCTTTCGGAGAACAACGGCGCCTATGAACCGGCGGATGTCCGCGGCAGCATTGAAATGCAGGTCGGCCCACAGGGCGAGGACAGCTATTACACGCTCCGCGTGCAGGCTGTCTGCACGCATGTGCTGGAGGATGGAACGCGGCAGGAGCAGGAAACCGAATTTTGCTTCGTGCTGGTCTATTCCGACGAATTGGATTTGGAAGCGCAGCTGCAATGGAATCTGGCCAGCGGCGGCGCGGCCAGTCTGCGCTGCCAGCCCGGCAGACAGGCGGCGCGCACAGTCAAAAGCGATGAAATCAGCGAAAATCTCCTGCGCTACAGTTTCCGTCTGGGTGGCAAAAGCGCCGAGGACGCGAAGATTCTCTCTGCCGAGTACCGCAGCGCAGATGGGCAGAGCGGTACGCTGCAGACAGACGGCGGCGCGCTGACGCTCCAGAGCGATGCGGACGGAAAAAATACCTATACGATCGCCCTTCTCACCGAAATCAACAGCGGCGGCCGGACACGGCAGCTGACGTTCACGTTCCTGCTGGAATGGCAGGAGGAACAGGATATCCGGCTGAATCTCGTCTGGATGAAAAACAGCACCGAGGCGCAGAGTATTGTCTGCGAACCCGGCGACCGCGTTTCCGCCGAGATCCTCCGCACCGAGTTGAAACTCGGAGAATTCAGCTACCGGCTTGAACCGGATGGCCGGGATGCAGAGCAGCTGCGGATTATTTCCGCCAGTCTTGCCGCAGAGGGCGGCGCGGCACAGACGCTTGCCGTCCCGGACGGCAGCACCGTCCTACGCATCCCGGACGGCGCCGCGTCGATCAAATATACTCTGACCGTGCAGGCGCGGTATCAGAAAAGCGACGGCAGTCTGAAAAACCTGACATTTACTTATGTGCTCCGCTATTCCGGCGATGTGAGTCTGGAACTGCGCTATACGCTGCTGAACGGGACACAGACCGCGATCCGCTGTGCGAACGGACAGAACAAAACGGCACAGACGGTCTACAGTGACGAGGTAACGGACGGCGTTCTTGTCTATACGCTGGCGCTGACCGGCGGCGACGCGGCCAGCGGCGTCGAGATCAGCGACGTTTCCTGTTATCAGTCCGGCAGCGGCAGAACAAAAGCACTCGGCGCTGATGCGTCCGGCCAGATCGAACTGCTGGTCAACGAAGACGGCAGCGAGGGCGAAAATACCTTCACCGTAACGGCCAAATCCGCAGCCGGAGAACAGTACACCTTCAGAATCAATGTTCCCTACAAGCTGCGCGGCGACGGGAAGGTTATCATCGAGACGAATCTGACCGACGGGCAGAAGGTGATGAACGGGACGGAAATCATGCTGACCGTGAGCGCGTGGAGCGAAAAGGAGGACGGCACGCGCATCGCGCAGATGACTGCCTCCGATACCGTTGTGACGCTGGACGGCGTGGTGCAGCGCAGCGGCGGCGCGTCAGGCGATCGGCTGCAATACAAGCTTGTACCGGAGAATCCGGCGGCGGGCGACGAAAACGAGCATACGCTGGTCATCAGCTGTGAAGATGCCTACGGCAACAGCGACACGATTACGCTGACCCTTCTGGGTGAACGCACCCGCAAGGGCGAGCCCATTGGTCATGCGACGATCTACATCGACATGACGGTGCTGGGCCTCGGCGTGACATCTCCGCTCAGCTACGAGGTGCTTTCCGGCGAACCCGCGTCCTACAGCGTAGCAAAGGCCGTCTGGGGCTACGACGCGGGCGACCCGTTTGGAACGTCAGCTAACACGTTCGGCTGGCCGAGTTCTGAGGCCGCATATAACGGCAGTCTCGACAGTCAATTCTATCTCAAACGCCTCGGCAACGGCAGCAGCATGGGCACCAGCGCCAACGCGCTACACGGCAGCTGGTCCGACTACGGCTCGGACCGTGAATCCGTCCTTGCCGCCATCGACGGCATTTTCGGCGAAAATTCACCCTATGCCGCGCTCTGGCGCAGCATCTATCTGGCAGGCATCAGCCTGAACGGCTGCCACGATACCTCCGTTGGAGAGTTTGACTTCGCATACGGCTCCGGCTGGCTGTATTCAATCGGCGGCGGAACCTATTATCCGACTACGAGTCTTGCTGATTACGAATTGCAGGACGGCGACGTGCTGGTGCTGCGCTATACGCTGGCCTATGGCCGCGACGTCGGCAGCGGCGACATTGGAAACGCGTTCTGCGTGTCCATGCTCAACGGCTCGCTGAACGTTTCACACCAGTGGTCGCAGGACGGCACAGAACCGGCCGTCTGCGCAAGCTGCGGCAAGATCCGCGCATGTGAGCATCCGCAGACGGAATACCGCGAGACAGAAGACGGCACGATGTGCTATGAATTCTGCCTCAAGTGCCAGAAAGCCATCACAGATCCGGAACTGCACGACTGGCAGATCACACCGATCGAACAGAACGACGAGCAGCACAGCAAGACCTGCCGCCGCTGCGAAAAGCAAATCGAAGAGGAACACCGTTTTGAATTCATAGAAGACACTGCCACCTGTAAACAGGAGGGCGAGACAGTCTCCCGCTGTATGGACTGCGGCTATGAAAAGCGTGAACCGTCCGAGAAACTCAGCCATAGACCTGCGATCCATGTCAGCGAACAGGAACACTGGGAAGAATGCGAGGTCTGCGGCGAGGAGATCGAGGGCTCACGCGCCGAACACCGCTACGAATGGGACGACGGTCTGCAGGACTGGGCCTGCACCTGCGGTTATACCCACAAGGAGGTCTGCAAGGGCACGCTGGAAGCTATCTTGGACCTTTGCACCTGCAGTCATGAGACGACACGGTGCAGCGGCTGCGGCAAGACGTTTGAGCGCGACGCGCCCGGCGCGTTTGACTACCCGCACAGCTATGAGATCGTCGTGGATGAATGCACCTGCAGCCTTGAGGTAAAGCAGTGCGTGTACTGCGGCGACAAAACGGAGCAGCCGGGTACCTATGAGAACTATCCACACAGCTATGTAGACGGCTTCTGCCGCTTCTGCGGCGCGCCGGAGCCCGTTACCCCCGGCCCAGACCCGGATCCAGATCCAAATCCCGAACCCGGCCCGGAACCCGATCCGGGTACGGAGGAAGGCCCAGAGGAATAAACAGGAGGAACACAGATGCAGGAAAAAATCAAGGAAATTTTAGATCAGATCGAAACCGTGATCGTCGGCAAGAACGCGGTCATGGAGCGTATCCTGATGGCAATTCTGGCGGGCGGTCATGTGCTGATGGAGGACGTGCCGGGCGTCGGCAAAACGACGACGGCTATGACGTTCGCGCGCGTGCTGGGACTGGAAACGCGCCGCGTGCAGTTCACCTCCGATACCATGCCGTCGGACATCATCGGCTTTTCTGTCTACGATAAGGACACCGGAAAGCTGGTCTATAAGCCCGGCGCGGTTATGACGAATCTGCTGCTGGCCGACGAGATCAACCGTACCTCCAGCAAGACGCAGTCCGCGCTTCTGGAGGCGATGGAAGAGGGCCATGTCAGCATCGACGGCAAAACGCATCCGCTGCCTGACCCGTTTATCGTCCTTGCAACACAGAACCCCGCCGGCTCCGCCGGTACGCAGATGCTGCCGAACTCGCAGCTTGACCGTTTTCTGGTCAAGCTGACCATGGGCTACCCGGACTTCAAAAGCCAGGTCAGCATTCTCGAAGAGCGGCACACGGAAAACCCGCTGGACCGCGTCCAGCCCGTCGTCGGTGCGGAGGAGTTGAACGCGCTCAAGCAGCGTGCGGCAGCTGTGGAAATGAAGACAAGCGTTTATGAATACGTCACGCGTCTGGCGGAGGCGACGCGCGTACACCCGCTGGTGCAGCTGGGCCTCAGCCCGCGCGGCGCGCTGGCCGTTTGCCGGATGGCAAAAGCATACGCCTATGTGCAGGGCCGCGATTATGCGATGCCCGAGGACGTCGCGGCGATCTTCCCGGACGTCTGCTGCCACCGCCTGATGCTGAGCACAAAGGCCCGCATGATGGAGCGCAGCGCGGAGCAGATCGTGGACGAAATCCTGAAAAACGTGGAAATGCCGGTGATCCGGAAGAGCCGGGAGGGCGTATGACCGTACTTCGGATCGGATATGCGCTGCTCCTGCTGACGGTTCTGGGGCTGGACGCGTTCTGCGGCAGCATCCTGAGCGCAGCGGCGACAGCCCTTCTCGTGCTGACGCCGCTGGTCTGTGCTCTGCTGCATCTGCGTGCGGCGAAAAAGCTGCGCGTGCGGCTGGACGCGCCGGTCAATCTGGAAAAGGGTGAAGCGGGCACGCTGCGCATCCGCGTGGAAAATGCAAGTGCACTGCCTGTATGCCTGCTCGGCGTGCGGCTGCGGCTGACGAATCTGCTGACCGGCCAAACCGCCGTCCGGCACTACCGGCTGACAGCCCTGCCCAAAAGAACAAGCGTGTCGGAATACCGCATTTCCAGCGCACACTGCGGCAGAATTCAGCTGACGGCAGAGCGCTGCCGCCTGTATGACCCGTTCGGGATCATCGGCATCCGGCTGGGTGAGCCTGCGGTCGCGGCCATGACCGTGCAGCCGAAGGGCTTCGTGCAGAGCGTCTATGTTTCACCGGACGCGAATTGTCCGGACGACAGCGAGAATTATGCACCCGACCGGACGGGATACGATCTGGCCGAGGTCTACGCCCTGCGCGAATACGCGCCCGGCGACAGCCTGCGGCAGATGCACTGGAAGCTGTCCAGCAAGCTTGACAAGCTGGTCGTCCGGGAGCCGTCGCTCCCTGTGCGCCGTTCTGTGCTGGTGTTCTGGGAGCGGACGCAGACCGCTGCGCCGGAGCAGTCCGACGCGCAGGCCGACGTTGTCGTCACAGCCTGCCGGTCGCTGCTGGAATCCGGCGTGCAGTTCACCGTCTGCTGGAACGATGCGCAGGAGCAGCAGTGCGTGAGCCAGCCCGTGCGCAGTGTCGATGAATTGACGGGCCTTCTGCCGCGCCTGCTCTCCGCAGGCACGGCACAGGGCGAAAGCGGCGCGGCGCTGTTCAGCCGGAGCAGCGGCGAGGCCGTCCTGTCGCACATTTTGTACATTACGGGCCGTGTCCCGGAGGATGCGGCTGAGCTCGGGCGCTTCGGCCGCCTGACCATATTGAGCTGCGGGGCAGACGCGCCGGAGGCGATCACGTTCGACGCAGAGCACTATGCCGAGCAGCTTTCTGAACTCGAAATTTAAGGGGGAACGGGCATGAAAAAACAGGATACTGCCGCGTTTTCCCTCATCCGCTGCGATACGGAGAAAAAAATGCCCGCACTGGCGGTGCGTGCAATCCGTGCTGCGCTCTTTTTCGCCGGACTTCTGGCTGTGGCACAGGGAGCCGCCGGGATCTGGACAAACTACGGCTGGCTCTGGGCCGCCGCGGGTGCTGCGGCGCTGGTCTGGCAGAGCGTGGTGCTTGGACTTCCGCGCCGCTGGCTCCGGGCGGTACTTCCGCTGCTCTGCCTCGTCTGCGCGGCAGTCTTTTCCGGGCGCTTCCTCGCGGGAGCCGTCACGGTCAGCAGCGCCGCGTGCGAGACGCTGACGAAGGCCACAGGACATATCCTCCTGCCGCTGGCCGGAGCGGGAGCGGACGTGGCGCTTTTTGTGGGTATTTTGGCGGCGCTGCTCGGCACGCTCTGCGCGTATGCCGTCCGCTGGTCGCCGACCGGCTGCGGCCTGCTGCTGACGGTGCTGGCTGCGGCGCTTCTGGCGCTGATAAAACCGGCTGCGGCGCAGCCCTGGATGGCGGTGTGCCCGCTGTGCGCGGCGCTGCTGCTGGCAGGCGGCGCGGCAGACCACAAAGAATCCGTTCCGCTGCTTTTGGGATATAGTACGCTTCTGGCGCTGGCGGGCGTGCTTGCCGCCGTGCTTCTGGCTGTACCGGGTCTGCGAAGCGGTGCGCTGTTTTCCGAGTGGGGCGCGGCCTCTCGCGCGGCGCTGCATGAACTCCGGTACGGAGCCGGACAGGCAGTGCTGCCGGAGGGGGAATTTTCCGGGTTTTCCGCCGCTTCTGAGCAGACGCCGTGCCTGACCGTCACGATGGAGCAGCCGACGGCGCTCTATCTGCGCGGCTTTACCGGCGATACCTTTACCGGCACGGCATGGCAGGCGCTTGATACGCAGACGCTTGCCGAACAGACCGATCTGCTGTACTGGCTGCACAAGGAGGGCTTCTACCCGCAGACGCAGCTTGCCGCCGCGTCGCGCGGCCTGCAGCGGCAGGAGCAGGCGCAGACAGTCCTGATTGAAAATACCGGCGCTTGCAGCGCCTATGTATACGCGCCCTACGCGCTCTCCGCGCTCCCGCAGGAAGGTGCACTGCGCACAGACAGTCTGGAAAGCACCCAGATCCCGACAAGCGGCCTGCGCGGAGCGCGGCAGTACCGCTTCACCATGCCCCTTGCGCCGGAACAGACAACAGCAGAGCTTCTGGACACACTGCGGGAGCAGCCGGAGACGGCGGACGCCTACCTCAGCGCGGAGGGCAGCTACCGCGCATTCGTGCAGGAGCAGGACGTGAAGCTTCCTGAGCAGGCGCGCGCGCAGCTTGCTCCGATTCTGGATGAGCTCTGCCGGGAATACGGTTCCGCAGGTTCTCTGACGCCGGAGCAGGCGCAGCTCTGCACGGCGCGCTTTCTCGAACAGCTGGACGCGCTCCGCGAAGCCGGAACGGTGCTGCCGCTGGACGAGCTTGTAAAGGATACAACCTACCAGACCGCGACCCTGACCGTTCTGGCGCTTCGCTATTACGGCATCCCGGCGCGTTACGCCGAGGGCTTCGTCCTCACGCAGGAAACTGCCGCGCGTGCGCAGGCCGGTTCCGCGATCACCCTGACTGCGGCAGACGCACAGGGCTGGGCCGAGGTCTATCAGGACGGCACCGGCTGGATGCCGCTGGCTCTCACACCGGGCTACGGAGAGTTGACGGATATTCTTTCCCCGCATCAGTCCGAATCCGCCAGTCAGACCGGCGACGCACACACGGACGACGGCTCCATCGCGCAGGCGGAAACGATAGAGGACGAAGCGGACGAAACAGAGGATACGCCGCAGGAGCAGCCGGATGACGGCGCGCAGAGCGCCCCCGCAGTCAAAGCACGGATCTGGCTCTGGATCTTACTGATAGTCGGACTTCTGCTTTTCCTGCTGGCAGCCGTCGCGCTGCGCTATGCGCTCATTCGCCGCAGATGGCGTTACCGCTTCGAGCGAACTGCACCCGCGCAGTCTGTTGCCTGGGTGACGGGGGCGCTTGCGGCGCTATGGCCCGCGATGGGGCTTGGCTACGACGGCGGCTCGGTCTTTGCGTTCGGCGAATCGCTCCGGGAGTCGGATGCGGAATACGCCGGAGCGGTTCGTGACCTTGCTGCGCTGAACGGCGAGGCCCGTTTCAGCAGTCACACTATGACGCGCGAACAGGCGAAGCGCGCCCTCCGGGTTTGGAAACAGACGGTAGACCGCCTGCAAAAGAATGTACCGCTGCCGCGCCGCGCGTGGCTGAAATGGATTCGATGCCTGTACTGATAGGGGAGGACAGATATGAAACAAAAAAAGGTTCGGTTGCTCGGGTTGCTGCTTGCGGCCGTCATGCTGCTGGGCTGCCTGCCGGTGCAGGCACTGGCAGCGGAGGGCGGCTGGTTTTACCTCGCCGCCGACTGGAACGGAACGCTGCTGATTGCGCCGGAGCGCGTCTCCTATACGGCGGATCAGACGATTTTTGAAGCGCTGAACGCCAGCGGTCACAGCTTTGGGCCGGACGAGAACAGCGTGACGAAGATCGACGGCAAAACAGGAAATTTTATCCGCAGTGATGAAACCGGCAGCCACGACCTGACGCGAAACGCTGCACAGGCCGGGATCCGATATCTCTGCTTCACGGATAAGCGCACGGCGCAGCCGTCGGATGCCAGAAAGAGCCTGATCGCGGCCATGGCCGATTACAGGCTGGAGGAGCCGGACGTGCAGCTGGCCGCAAAGGAGGCTTATGAGGCCGCCTGCGCCGGATACGTCACGGCGGACGATAATGCGGCGCTCAGCCTGTACACGACGCTTCATAACGCGGTCGAGCAGTACAAGCAGACGCTGGACGGCCCAAAATATAACGTTACCTTCTCGGACCGGAACAGCGTCTGGCAGTCCGGCGATACGCTGTATGCCGAGAACCAGTATGGCCGCGTCTATCAGGACGAGAACGGCAGCGGAATGCTCTCGCTGCCCGCCGGAAGCTATACCTTTACCATGCAGGCGCAGTCCGGCGGCGTGACGGGCAGCGTCACAGTGCCGGAGCAGACCTCCGTGACTGCCGTGCTTGACAGGACCGACTGGCTCAAAGCGGACGGCTTCATGCTTTCATCCGCGTCCAAAACGGAGTTTGACGGCAGCAAGCTTCCCGTAGAGAAGAAGACGGCGCGTGAATTGAACGCCGTTCTGGACGACAGTTTTACCGGGACACTCTACGCGCTCTGGCCGTATGACACGAGTGTGTTTCCGGATGCAAGCAAGCTGAAGCTGACCGCAATCTATACCCCGGCGGGCGGCACGGAGCCGCAGCAGGCCGAACAGGCGCTGAAATCCAGAACCAGCGGCGTGGACGGCGTGCTTGCCGTCGGTATGCAGGGCAATACCGTCGTGTACCGCGCCAGCACGCAGGACGCGCAGGGTATGACGCAGTATCAGGACTATACGCTCACCATCCGGCGTGCGCCAACGCTGAAGGAACTGCGCGTGACGGAGGAAAACGGCTCTGCCGCTGCGCTGGAGAAGTTTGACGAGAGCACAAAAAGCTATACATGGCTGGTGCTCGGCCAGCAGGTCACGCTGACGCTGATCCCCACGGAAACGGAAGGGTATGAACTCTATGTCGATGGCGAAAACGTCACGGAGACAGGCAGCTGCACGGTTTTGCTAGAGGAGACAGAGAAGACCGTAACGGTCGAACTGAAGGCCGGCGGCAAAACGACGCAGTATACGCTTCTGCTGCGCCGCACGGATAGCTGCGTGGTGCGTATTCCGGTTGATTCTGCGGATATGGAGATGACAGTCTGCGACGAGAACGGGAAGACTGTCAGCGGCACCTTCTATGCGGCTGCAAAGCAGTACCGTTTTACGCTGATCCCCGGCAGGCGCTATACCTATACGGCGACGAAGGACACTTACTATCATGTGACAGAAAGCTTTGTCGCCGCAGAAAAAACGCTGCCCCGCGTCAGTGTGCAGACCGGCACATGGCTGACAGAACTGGCGCTTGGCAAGGACAGTCTGGCAGCCAGCAAGGGCAGCATCGCGCTTGACCAGACCTTTGACCCGACAGTCCACGCCTATACGGCGGCTGTGCCCGATACGCCCGCCGCAGTCTATCTTTGCATCGACGGCGATGTGCAGACGGCAAGCACAAAATTCCTTGCGCAATACCGTACCATCACCTCCACGGCGCAGGACGATCAGCTGCTGGAGAAGACAATCACCTCTGACCAGCTTGGAAAGCCTATATTCCTGCGGAATCTGCTTCTGAATCAGAACGGACGCGGCAATACGCTTACGATCCGCTGCCAGCGCAGTGTCGGAAGCGTTACATACTATCAGGATTATATCGTCATGCTCCGCCGCACGCTTTCGCTGCGCAGCCTCTCGCTCACCTGTGCCGGGCAGGCGCAGACGCTTACATACAGCGGCGGCACAGGCTATACCTCCTCAATCTGGGACTATATCGTCACCGTGCCTGCGGCAGCGCAGACGCTGTCTGTTTGCGCGGACATTTATGCCTCGGATGCCTGTTACCGCGACGGCGGGAACACCGGCTATCATGTCTGGCTGGACGGGCGCGAACTGACGCCCAGCGTGGCTGCCGATGTGCCGCTGAACGGGACAGCAGATCCGGAAACGGTCACGCTGACGCTGAAAAACGAATTTGCAGGCGAAGCGGCGGATTCAGAATACCGGATTCAGGTGCGCAAGGCCCAGCCGGTTCTCTTTACGCCGCAGCTGACGCCTTCGGACGCGCTGCTGTTTGTCTGTGATATGCTTTCCGGAACGCGCGTCTGGCCAGATGCGAGCGGTGCATATGAACTGTTTGACGGCTTTACCTACCGATATCTGCTGACCTGCCCCGGCTATGCGGGTCGGAGCGGAACCATTGATCCGGCACACAGCGCATCCGGCGCGCTGGTTCTGAAAATCGATGAGGACACTGTCGCCGTTACAGACGGCGCGGCGCGCGCCGGGATGACACTCCGCGCGGCGCAGAAAAACGAAACGATCCAGTCCCTGCCTGCCGAGTGGGCTGATTTCCGCGGAACAAGTTATGATGCCAGCGGCACACGCGGCGGCAGCGCAGGCAGCAACAATGCCGTTGTGTCCATCCAGACGCCGATAGATGCCGATGCGTCCACGCTGTACTGGTCGAATGCGCTTGGCAGCGGCACTGGCAGCCGTTCGACCGGCTGCCCGCTGCTGGTAGACGGTGTTCTGATTGTTTACGCAGGGGATACGCTCTACCGGATCGACCCGGTTTCCGGCGAAATTCTGACGCAGGCCAAGATGGATCACGCATCAAGCTTTTCCATCACACCCCCGGCATATGCCAAGGGTATGGTGTTTGTCGGGCTTTCCGACGGTACGATTCAGGCGTTCGATGCCAAAACGCTGCAATCGCTTTGGATCTACCATGACCCACTTGAGGGCCAGCCGAACAGCCCAATCACCATCTGCGGTGACTATCTCTACACCGGCTTCTGGCGCAGTGAGGAATTCCCTGCAAACTTTGTCTGCCTGTCCATCACAGACGAGGACCCGACGAGGACAGACGAAGAAAAGACCGCCTGCTGGTATTGGACGAATCCGGGCGGCTATTACTGGGCAGGCGCGTATGCCTGCGAGGACTATGTGCTGGTCGGTACAGATGATGGAGCGGATGAAAGCACCTCCATGACCGGCAGCCTTCTGCTGCTCGACGCAAAGACCGGCAGACTGCTTGACAAATGGGACAGCCTCTACGGCGATGTGCGCAGCACAATCTGCTACGATACGGCAACCAAAGCATTCTATTTTACCACGAAGGGCGGCTGGTTCTGCGGCGTGCAGACCGAGAAAACGTCCGACGGCTGGCGGCTGCGGGCAAGCAGCAAATGGACGCTGAAGCTGGAGAATGGATCGAGCACCGTGCAGGCCATGAGCACCTCGACACCGGTGGTGTACAATGGCCGCGCCTATATTGGCGTCAGAGGTACGGCACAGTTCAACGAGTACAGCGGCCACAGCCTCACCGTTGTGGATCTCGCCTCGCACAAGATCGCCTACCGTGCGCTGACACAGGGCTATCCGCAGACATCCGGCATTCTCACGACGGCCTATGAGGCCCAGAGCGGCTATGTCTATGTCTATTTCGTCGATAATTATACACCTGGCAAGATCCGCGTCCTGCGGGACAAACCGGGACAGACGTGTGTGGAGTATGTGACGAAGGAATCCGGCGTGGATACACCCTACGTTCTCTTTACGCCGAGCGGGAAGGACGCACAGTATGCGATCTGCTCCCCGATCGTGGATTCCTACGGCGTGATGTATTTCAAAAACGACAGCGCGAAGCTTATGGCCGTCGGGCCGTCGGCCACGCTGGAAATCACCCGGAAGCCAAACAAGACGCAGTATAAAGCCGGAGAGGCGTTTGATCCTACCGGCATGCAGGTCGATCTTGTCTATGCGAACGGCATGCGGCGGGATGTGACAAAGTATGTCCAATGGTCGGAAGATCCACTCACGGAGGACGATGCAGCGATCGATATCCGTTTCCCTTATGCCCTGTATCACGATCAGGACAGCGAGGAGTCCGGCCGCCTGACAAACGTCAAGACACAGACGCCGGTCGCATCCGTCCAGCTGACAGTTGAGCCCGGAACGGCAGAAAGCGGCCGGATCGGCACGCTGACATGGGCCTACGATATTGAAAGCGGAACGCTCACAATCAGCGGCGAATTTGAAGACGGGCAGAAGCTGGCCGTAGCCTATTATGATCAGAATGGGCACCTGGCGCAGGTAAAGCTGCTGACGCAGGTGCAGACGCTTGCGCTGGTCGAAAATGGCGCGCGAATCCGCCTGTTCCTGCTGGATAAAACCAATCAGCCGGTCTGCAAGGCCATGACAGTAAAGGGGTGAGCGGATGCGAAAGACACGGATTTTTGCGCTGCTTCTGGTGCTGTGCCTGCTGCTGACTGGCTGCGGCAGCACACAGACGCCGCTTGAGCGGACAGCAGAGTATCTGAAAACAGCAGTGCCGGAGCCGGACTTCGGCTCGCTGGACGGCGACTGGATTGTATTCGGTTTGGCGCGGGCCGGGGCAGATCTGTCAGATGACTATTTTGAACGGTATTACAGCGCAGTCGAAGCCGCAGTACAGGCGGCAGACGGAAAACTCGACGAGAACCGGTATACCGAGTATTCCCGGCTGATTCTTGCGCTGACGGCGATCGGGCGCGACCCGCGAAATGTCGGCGGCTATGATCTGCTCCTGCCGCTGGCAGATCTCAAAAAAACGACAGCGCAGGGCGTCAACGGCGCGGCATTCGCGCTGCTGGCGCTGGACTGCGGCGGGTATGAAATTCCGCTGGATCCGGAGGCGGCGGTGCAGGCAACACGCGACGGCTATGTTGATGTGATTCTTGCCCAGCAGAACCCGGACGGCGGCTGGAGCCTCGGCGGGGGAGCATCGGATCCTGACCTGACCGCAATGGCCTTGCAGGCACTTGCCGGATACCGCAGCCGCACGGACGTGTCTGCGTCGGCAGATGCTGGACTCTCATGCCTGGCGCAGATGCAGCAGGAAGACGGTGCGTTCCTCTCTTGGGGAGCGGAGAGCAGCGAATCGGTCAGTCAGGTGCTCGTAGCGCTGACAGCGCTGGGCCTTTCACCGGATGATGCACGGTTTGTGAAGAACGGGCAGACGCTGGAAGAGGTACTGCTGCGCTTTGCGCAGAACGACGGCAGCTTCGTGCATACGCAGGGCGACGGCGGCAATCTGCTTGCCACCACGCAGGCATTCTACGCACTCGCAGCTGTCCAGCGCGCCCGCGACGGAAAGACCTCGCTCTACGATATGTCAGATGTCGCACCCTGAAAAGCTGTATCCCGGAGGTAAGTCAAACTGCTTCGCTGGATTCACCGTGAATGACTGTAAAAACACCGCATGCCGCGAAAACTGTTGATGTACATAAAAATTTATATTTGTCAACGCGCCCGTTTTGGTGTATAATGGAGTTATCAAAATAAAGGGGGAGTTCTTATGACAAATAAGGTCATCACCATCAGCCGCCAGTTTGGTAGCGGCGGACGAAGCATCGGTAAGGCGGTGGCCGAGAGGCTCGGCATCCCCTATTATGACAAGGAACTGGTCGATAAGGTCGCCAAGGAAAGCGGCTTCTCGCATGAGTTCATCGAGGAGATCGGTGAATACGCCTCTGTTACCAGCAGCTTCCTGTTTAATATTGCCGTCTCCTCGCACCCGATGGGTCTGGTCGATACCATGTCCGTGTCGGATAAACTCTACGTCTGCCAGACGAACGTCATCCGTGATCTTGCCAGCAAGGGCCCGTGCGTCATCGTTGGCCGCTGCGCGGACTTCATCCTGAAGGATCAGCCGGACTGCCTGCACATTTTCGTCCACTCCGACATGGCCCACCGTGCTGCCCGCGTGCGCGAGCGCTACGGCGAGACGAGCAAACCCATGGAAAAACGCCTGCAGGAGAAGGACAGCAAGCGCAAGGTCTATTACAAGCACTACACCAACCGCAACTGGGGCGAGGCCGAAAATTACGACGTCTGCCTCGACAGCGGCACGCTCGGCGTTGACAAATGTGTCGAAATTGTCTGTGATATTGCGCAGATGAAGTGACCTGTTCATAAAAAATAGAGTGACTCGGGCAGCTGTCCATAAAACAGGTGTTGAGAAACAAATACTATGGCAGTTGCCGGACAAGGGTTGCTGACAAAAAGGGTATGTGCCTTAATGGTACATACCCTTTTCCTTTTGCGTTTGGCTTTGCAGATGGATAGGATGGATTTGTGTACGATTTAGGACAGAAAATGAAGGATTGTTCCGTCTAGAGGCGGCACAAAGCGGATCAGGCGTGTACTTTCCTGCGTGATATTGAACTCACCGTATTTGGCAAATATATGTCCATTCTTTACCTTTTTGCCGAGATGCCGCTTTTGTTGCCGTACTCCTTGAATTGTCCGCATTTTCCGATATAATGAGGATGGCGTGAATTGCTGGAATGATGGCGTTCTATGATATTTGTTTTGGTGTGACCCTTCGGCATTGACGTGATCGTGGTGGAGCCGGGCGGCATCAAGACCGATTGGGGCATCATCGCTGCCGAGAATCTGAAAAAAACTTCGGCAGGCGGCGCGTATGCAGAAATGGCGAACAAAGCTGCTGACGGTATGATTAAAAATTACGGCGGCAATATGCTGTCCAAGCCGGAACTGATTGCAAAGACTATCCGTAAAGCGGTGACCAAGCGCCGCCCCCGTACCCGTTATCTGATCGGTTTTGGCGCAAAGCCGATGGTCTGGACACACAAGATTTTTGGAGACCGGGTGTTTGATTGGGGCATCAAAAACTTTAGCTGACGGAGTGGTATTTTGAAGCACTTTTTGATTGACAAAAACTATGGCACTTATCTTTCAGGAATGGGCTTTTCGATGGATGAAGTGATGAAAAAAGCGATGCTGCCGGAGGACCTGTTTGCACGGCAGACGCCCAGTCTGACGGCGGAGGAATACTTCCGCTTTATGGGGGCTATTGATGCTCTTTCACCGGACGAGCAGACGCTGATTCGTTTGGCGGCGGCGGAAGGTATCGAAGCATTTTCACCGCCCATTTTTGCGGCATATTGCAGCCGCAATGCGCTTGTGCCGTTCATCAGCCGCAACGAGTCCATGTGGGAGTTCTTTGAGCCGGAGTTGAAGCGCCGCCTGTCGATGATGGAGACGGATGATAGCTGCGCCGCCCGTGTCCGCAGCGCTTTGATGGAGTTGCTGCCCAGCGGAGAATGCACCATCGACGATGTGGCAAAGAAGCTGGGCTACAGCAAGCGCTCGTTACAGCGCAAGCTGCAGGAGGAAGATACCAACTTCCAGAAGCAGCTCAGCCATACACGGGAACTGCTGGCAAGAACTTACCTTGCCAACACCGATATGACCACCGAGGACATTGCGTTCCTGCTGGGGTATCAGGAGAGTGGGTCGTTCCTGCGAGCGTTCACGGTTTGGACGGGACAGACAGTAAATGAGTACAGAAATACAGTGCGGTAGAAACGCCATTAGAATGATTTTCGTATGTTTGAATCTTTGATGATAAGGGTTTGGGACTATCCCAAAAATGAAAACAGAGCGTTTCGGCAGACAGTCGAAACGCTCTGTTTTCCAGTGTGGGTATGCACCAGATTTGCTTGTTATTGACTCGAACGTATGTTTCTGATAGGCTGCCATCAAGTAAATAATGTAGCTGTGCTGTGGAGCTGCTGACGAAGTGATGTCTCCCGAATGCCGCATGAACAGAAGCCCTGCACGGACGGCTGTGCCACCCGGCGAACTGCCCGTAATCTGCCTATGAATCCCGGCATATTGCCCAGTGCCAACCAGCAAGAACAATCTCTTTTCCGGCGTCGCCTGTTGTGCTGACTGCGGAGAAAAGCTGTACTACTGCACCATGCAGAACTTTGAAGAATGGCAGGATCATTTTGTCTGCTCCACCTCCCGCAAGAAGGGAAAAGACATGTGCGAAACGCATTTCATCCTTGCGGGTATTTTGGAAAAGGGTGTATGGAAGCTTCTGCAAATCCTGCTTTGGCATATCTCCGATTGTGAAGACCTGTTCCGTGATAAGGATGTATGTCTGCGCTCCCGACAAGAGCAGCGGACATCGAATGCAGGATGTGAATATCAGCCTTGCCTGTATCGGTTTTCTGCCCAAGAGCATTCTTTCCGAGATGGTCAACCACGCAGCAAAAAGCAGAACAGCGTGACTTTCGCCACGCTGTTCTCTCTTAAAATGTGAAACCTGTCTTATGCGCTGCTATCCTCCGGTCATGCCGTTTTTTCTGCGCTGTACGCAGTTTATCCGGCCCATGCGAGATGTTTGTGGGCGGCGGATACCGTTCGTCGCGGCAAGTGTGTCGTTCGTCGGCGTTTTCGTTCAAACTTGGGTTTCTGTGTTAGAGTATAAACACACCAGGGGAAACAAAAAACGAGGGAGAGAAAAAACATGGAAACGACACTGACAAACGTGAATGCTTATGAGAATGCGGTTCGTACACAGGCAGGCGCCGCTGATATTAGAGCGCAGCTTCTGGACAGTCTGGCAAAGAGCAAGGCTGTCGTTGACAGCGTGTTTGGCAAAATAGAGGAGATCGACCGGATGAAGGCCGAGAGCGAACAGCTGCGGAAAAAGATTTCCACAGTCATTCCGGGAAAGGCGACAATGCTGACGATGCTTTCCGTCCTCTCGCTGCTTGTCTTTGGCCTGTTTGGCGCGCCGGTTGTTTTGTCGATATTCAGAGTAACGGACCCGGGCACCATTTATTTGACGTTTATTCTTGTTCCGACTGTCCCGTTTGTCAGCATCCTTCTGATCCGGTCACGGGTCGTCAAGGAAGCGCGGGCGCAGGAGCAGGCGGACTTTATGCGCGATGCGGATCTGCTGGACAGCAGAATCCAGGCAGACTTCCGTCAGATCACAGCGGTTCTGGAATCTGACCGCGGCATCTACGCGAAGAACCACATTCCTGAGGATTACTTCTATCCGGAGGCTGTCGCCATGTTCCAGTATTACATCCGGAACGGACAGGCTGACAGCATGAAAGAGGCGCTGCGTGAATACGACCAGTATCTGCATCGCTGCCGTCTGGAGTATCAGGCCACAAGAGCCGCCAGCGCGTCGGAACGCTCTGCCAGCGCCGCCGAACGCACGGCAGCCGCAGCAGAACGCTCGGCAGACGCCTCCGAGCGGACCGCAGCAAACAGCGCGGCAGCAGCAAACTCTGCCAGAGCAATCGAGCAGTATTCCGCCAGCACAAACTTCTGGACGATCTACAGCGCGCTGCGGTAAGCCTGCAGCGGACAGACGGAGGGAGGCGGATGCAGCTACACATTGCATACAAACGCGTATAGCGAAACACAATGGACTTCACGGAAAAAGAAAGGATGAATGAAACAATGAAAAAACAGAACAATTTAAAACGTGCAATCGTAGTATTCCTGATTCTGGTCACCTGCATTTCCATGATGAGCGTAGCGGCCAGTGCTGCGACCTCCGGCAGCACGAATTCGAGAACGATCTATGTCAGGACAACGGCAAACTGGAGCCGCCCGGGCTCTGAATCCATCACGCTGCGGCAGAACAAATGTAAGTATTCCTATCAGAAGATGAGTTGGTTCCGCTGGGTCACCAAAACGGCCAGTATGTATCCGAACTACACCATTAAAATTAAAAACATGGATACCAACCGGGTAACGACAAAGAACTGGTCAAGTTCGTCAATCAAACTGAACCTGGACAGAAATACGAACTATCAGATCACGGTATCGTATAATTCGATGACCACATGGCTGTCAAGCAACAGCAGGTTCCAGTACTGGATCAATTCCCCTTACTGGTGGGTCAGCAGCACCTGTAAAGCAAGCTGCTGGTGATCTTCCGCCGCTGCCATTCCTGATAGTGCCCAGACGCCCGGCTGTAAATCAGCCGGGCGTCTGAGTCTGTGCATATATGTGCGATGGAAGCGATGTCAATCTTCCAGATGGAATGCAGTTTTGAGATCGGCGATCTCGCTGTCGCTGATGTGGACGATGCTGCCGAGGCTCTGGGAATCGAGGATAGAATTGGCTGTCAACTCCATGACCTCAAGCCGGTCGAAGGCCTGCAGGAGCGAGTTGCCGGTGACGATTACGCAATCGTTTTCCACGATGGCGACCGGGTGAGATACGTCAAACTCCGCCGCCATTTTATCCGGCTCCCGGTAGATCTCCTCATACGGCAGCGTTTTGACGTCGCGGAGGAGGATATAGCTTTCCGGGATGGTGCGTGCATCGAACGCTGCATCGGTCACGGCAAAAGCCATGGCGTGGACCGGATGGGCCAGCAGGATCGCGCCGACATCGGGATGCTGCTCATAGATTTTCTGGTGCAGCAGCACGGCGCGGGACGGCGTCTTGCCGAGTTCCTTCATGCCGCCCTTGACGCGGACAAGGTCGTCCTCTTCCAGATACGCGCGGTCAAAGCCAAATGGCGTAATGAGGAAGCTGCCGTCAGACAAGCGGACGGAATAGGTGCCGTGCGTGGCGGTAAACAGCCCCATTTTGTACGAGCGGTGAATGAGCGTGATCATGTCGCGGCGGGCAGCCAACTCCTCCGAGGTGTGCGAACGGGGAATGAAATCGTCCAGCTTGGTATGCGCGTTTGTCTCGCTCATATGATAGGCATTCTCCGGCAGAGAATGAATCTTCCCAAGCTTGCTTGCCAGCACCTCAAGTGTCGCGGTATAATTGAGCGTTTCAAAGCGCTGGAATGCCGTGAACATATCCGGCGCGCCGATGCAGACGCCGTGGTTTTCCAGCAGTGCCGCGTCGCAGCCCTGCGCAAAGACCTTGCCGATCTCCGCGCCAAGCGCCTCGCTGCCGGGAATGGCGTATTTTGCAATCTTCATCTGTTCGCAGATATGGCGCACGGACGGGATCAAATCGAGATCCGGCAGCTTGCGGACGATGGAGAACGCCACAAGCGCGGGCGGGTGCGCATGCAGCACGGCATTCAGGTCCGGGCGCATGCGGTAGACCGATTCGTGGAACGGCAACTCGGACGAGGGCTTGTGCGGACCTTCGCAGCTTCCGTCCGGGTGGACGCAGATGATGTCCTTGCGGGTGAGCGTCCCTTTGTCGATGCCGGCCGGGGTGATCCAGATGTTGCCCTGTGTGTCGCGGATAGAAAGATTGCCGCCGGACATGGTGGTCAGGCCCTTGTCATAGATGCGCTGCATGAACATGACAAGCTGGTCGGCCGGATGGATATATTGAATGTTCAAAAGATGACCTCCCAATCAAAAAAGTCAGAGCGGCAGAATGCCGTCAAAGGTTTCGTTGAACAGCGTCTGCGCGTGAGCGCGGAGCGCTGCACAGTAGCGGTCGTAAGCGTCAAGCAGAGTTTCGCCCTCCGGCGTGAGACGGGCACCTCCTCCGTGTTTTCCGCCGGTTGTGGAATCGAGCAGCTTGAAGCCCAGTGACTGCTGCGCGTTTTTAAGAATCGTCCATGCCTTCGAGTATGCCATGCCGATGGACATGGCCGCTGCGCGCAGGGAATGCAGTTCACGCACCTTGCGCAGCAGGACTGCCACGCCGGGGCCGAAGCACTTTTCCTCGCCGAAAATCCGAATGGTCAGGACGGGTCTGAAAGTTTGTTCCATATCAGAATCTTACCACGCCGTATTCGTCATTGTCAATAATATTCCGATATTCTTGACGCGGAAGCGCGCGAATGCTATGCTTATATAACAGTGTCAGCTGACGCTAAAGGGAGGCATGCTCTGTGAAGCTGCAAAAGGCGCTGGAGATCCAGCCCGGCGTGACTGCGATCATCGGCGGCGGCGGAAAGACGACGCTTATGGAATGCCTCGCGGAAGAACTGTCCGCGCAGGCACGCGTGATCGTGTGTACGACGACGTATATCTATCCCGAACAGAATATGCCCTGCCTCGTTTCGCCGTCTGAGGCGGAGGTAGAGGCAGAATTGGCGCGCACGCACTGTGTCTGTGTGGGTTCTGCTTCAGAAAGTGGGAAATTCTCTGCGCCGGAACTGACGTTCCGCACGCTCTGCGCACTGGCCGACTATGTCATCGTCGAGGCAGACGGCTCCAAGCGCCTGCCGCTCAAGGCCCATGCGGCGCATGAGCCGGTCATTCCCCCGGAGGCGAATCAGACCATTCTGGTTGTGGGCGCGTCCGGCTTCGGAAGACCGATGCGCGAAAGCGTTCACCGCGCGCCGATCGCCGCGCAGGCGCTCGACGTAAGCGAGGATACCACCGTAACGCCGGAATTGTGGGCAAAATTTTTGAATTTGGAGGCGCTGCATACGCGCGTTCTGGTCAATCAGACCGAGAATGAGCCGGAGCAGCAGGCAGCAAAGGCGCTGGCTGCCGGACTTCACTGCCCGGTGTGCATGGCGGCGCTGCAGAAGGGGTGGATTGCATGCTTGTGTTAATTCGCGGCGCGGGTGATCTGGCTACGGGCATCGCGCTCCGGCTTTTCCGGTCGCATCTGTGCGTCGTGATGACCGACCTGCCGCAGCCGACGGCCATTCGCCGAACGGTCTGCTTTTCGCAGGCGATCTTATACGGAAGCTATCAGGTAGAGGACGTGACGGCGGAACTTGCCGCGACGGAGGCAGATGTGCGCCATATTCTGGCTGACGGCAATATTCCGGTTCTGGCGGACCCGCAGGCACAGTGCCGCGCATGGCTGAGGCCGGATGTGCTGGTTGACGCGATTCTGGCAAAGAAAAACCTTGGCACGGCGATTACGGATGCACCGCTGGTCATCGGTGTCGGCCCCGGCTTCTGTGCCGGGCGCGACTGCCACGCGGTCATTGAGACGATGCGCGGACACACGTTGGGCCGCGTGATCCGCAGCGGTGAGCCCATTCCGAACACGAACATTCCCGGCCTCATCGGCGGCTTTACCGGCGAACGTGTGCTGCGTGCCCCGGACGACGGCATTTTCCATCAGCTGCTGGATATCGGCACAACGGTACAGGCGGGCGATATTGCGGGCGAGGTGAACGGCAAGCCGATGGCCTGCACGATCTCTGGCGTCATTCGCGGCATGCTGGCCGACGGAACGCCCGTGTTCAAGGGCATGAAATCCGGCGACGTTGACCCGCGCGGGGAGATTTCCTACTGTCAGACCGCCTCGGACAAGGCCATCGCCATCGGCGGCGGTGTGCTGCAGGCAATTTTGGAATATACCGGTGTTTTGAACGCCGCAACGGGACAAAATATATTGGGGGTATAGGTATGAGGGACGAAATCAAGCTGACAAAGCTTGCAAAGTGCGCTGGGTGCGGCGCGAAGGTCGGTGCAGGCATTCTTGCGCAGCTTCTGGGCGATATCCGCGTGCGGCAGGATGAAAATCTGCTCGTCGGCTTTGACAAGAGCGATGACGCATCGGTTTACAAGGTGTCGGACGAATTAGCGCTCGTGCAGACGGTCGATTTCTTCCCGCCCATTGCGGATGACCCGTACACCTTCGGCCAGATCGCCGCAACAAATGCGCTGTCCGACGTCTACGCCATGGGTGGTGAGCCGAAACTCTGCCTCAATATCATGGCTGTGCCGGAGTCTATGCCGAAGGAGGCTGTGCATGATATTCTGCGCGGCGGCTACGACAAGGTCTACGAGGCAGGCGCGCTCATCACCGGCGGCCACTCGATCTACGACGACGAGCCGAAATACGGTCTGGCCGTGACGGGCTTTGTCCACCCGGACAAAGTCCTCACGAACTCCGGCGCGAAGCCTGGCGACGCGCTGTTTCTTACAAAGCCGCTCGGCATCGGCATTCTCACGACGGCGGAAAAGGCTGATCTTCTGTCCGAGAATGGAAAAGCGTTTGCTGTCCGCCTCATGACGACGCTCAACAAGGCTGCACGCGACGTGATGGTACAGTACCGCGTCCATGCCTGCACAGACGTGACCGGCTTCTCCTTCCTCGGCCACGCGTCCGAGATGGCGACCGGCAGCGACGTGCAGCTGGAAATTAACACGGCCGCGATCGACTTGATCCCGGAAGCGTTGGATTTTGCCCGCATGGGCATCCTGCCTGCCGGTATGTACCGCAACCGCACGTTTGCAGAGCCGATGGTCGATGCGGGAGACACTGAACTTGCTGTGCAGGATGTGCTCTACGACCCGCAGACGGCAGGCGGCCTGCTTATCGCCTGCGACCCGGAGGACGCGGACGCGCTGTTCACGGCCCTGAAGCCGGCAGTTCCCAGCGCACAGCGCGTCGGCACGGTGCAGCCCTACGCGGGCAGCGCGAGAATCTATCTGAAATGAGGCTGTTTGAATGAACCGCTATATTTTGATTCCCGAGGACACCATCCGCGTCCTGTCGCCGGAGGACGGCGTGGAGGCGGCAGTCGAAGTTTTCTGCTCCCGTACAGTCATTTTTTTTGATATTTCACAAATACAGGATGTCTGCCTGATGCACAACGTTTTATCGAACCGCAGGCGCGTCGATGCACTCTGTTTCACGGCGGCAGACCGCCTGCTGGAGCGGGAACAGATGGTGCTTGTCCCCACGGACCGAGCCGATTATGCAGCGTTTCTGACGGATTTCCGGACATATGCACCAGAAACGCTCGATTTTTCCAAGGAGGAAGATTACATCCCGGAATCCTGCGACCACAACGGCCATCATCACGGATAAAAACGAAAAAGCCGCACATCCTGAAAGAAAAAGACAGGAGGTGCAGCATGAAAAAACGCGACAAAAAAGACCGTCCGGATCTTGTGCCGGAGATTTTCGCCCAGCAGCCCAGCTTTACCGACCCGCAAGGCAGCTGGACCGGTCTTCCGATGAACGAGCACGAAATTCCCGTTCAAGACGCAGACGATCTGTAAGCAAAACCGCCCTTCTCCCGGTTGAGAAGGGCGGTTTCGTATATCATAAGTCCGTTAAAACTCGATTCCTCTATGATGCGCTGGTGCGGGAACGTTCCTTGGTGTGTGCGGGAGCGGCAATCGCACCAGCTGTACTTGCTCAGGATTCTGTTTCCGGCTCTACATAGTTGGGGTTGTAGTTGATCAGAATGCCGATATCCTGCAGCTGCTTGACCTCGTCGGCATCCACGGGGTTGTCCCAAAGGTTCATCCGGACGAGCATGATGCACGATTCCAGCTTTGCGACCGATTTGACCCGATTATAGTCAGCATTGATGAAATTGACGGCAAGATTTCCTTCCAGACCGGCAAGGCTTTCAATCTGATTATGGCTGATATCGACATGCCAGAGCGGTGTGTCTGCGTCAAACTGCGGAAGGTCTGTGATCTGGTTGCTGCTCACATTGAGATCGACCAGCTTCTTGAAGCCGGACACAACAGAGATATCAGAAATGCTGTTGCCGCTGAGATCGAGCGTTTCGATCGCCGTGCAGCCGGCCAGCGCGGAAATGTCGGTGATCTTATTGCCGGACAGAACGAGCGTTTTAAGCTTCGTATGATCGGCAAGGCCCGCAATCCGTGTGATTGCGCACTGTCCGGCGTAAAGCGTTTCGAGTTCTGTGCAGTTTTTGAGATTGCTGAGCGAGGTGATGGGATTGTTGGTCAGATTCAATTCTCTGAGCGCCAGCAGCGCGGAAAGCGCTGTCAGATCGGAGACGGTATTGTTGGACAGATCGAGCGTTTCCAGCTTTTGCAGGCCGATCAGCGCGTCAATCTCCGCCACAGCGCAGCCGGACAGGTTCAGACTCGTCAGTTCCGACAGCGTTACAATGGTGTTCATGGCGGCAGTCGAGAGCGTGCAGCCGGACAGATCGAGCGTCCGCAGCGTCGGCAGCTGGGACAGCACGGACAGATCCAATCCCGTTCCGTGGTGCAGTGACAAGGAGTGCAGGCCGGTGAAATAGGGGAGATCCTCCAGCGAGGCGACCGTATCGGGGAGATCCAATTCCTCAACGGCCCAGAGTTCGTCGGACATAATGGCACTGCCGGCCGTCTTGCCGAGCAGTTCACGCACATAGGCGTCCATCCCGGCGTCGGCAAGCTTCACTTCCTCGACGACGTTGCCGACGGTATAGCCCGCGTAGACTGCATCGCTTACAAGGCCGTTTTCCGCCACGCTCAGCGCGACGATCTTGCTTTCACCGGCTTCCAGAGAAATGGGGCCGGTATATACATCCTGCTCCGAGGCTGGGAAATCGCTGTTGCACACGGCGTAGACCGTGCCGGACGCGCCGGTGACGGTCACGTCGATGTATTCGGAATAATTTCCGCTTTCCGGCTCAATGACGGGCGCGGCGGGACGCAGCGCATCGATCTGTGTCCGAACGGCGTCGTTTGTGATGCGGCCGAGCATCGTCTCTGCGTCGAGCAGTTTGTCCTGTTCCACATAGGTCTTGGAAAGTGCGACATACAGCTGTACTGAGTCCGGGATCTGCGTGATGGCGCTGACGAGGGTGTATTCCGCTTTTGTGTAGTTGCCGCTTTTTTTATAGGCATCAGCCAGACAAATGGCGAGATCCGCATCCTTCGGCGCAAAGTGCATGGCTGCCTTGTAGAACGAAACGGCGCGGGAATAGCGCCCGGCTTCATAAAAATGTTCGCCCCAGTAGACGAAAATGCTCTCGGTCAGATCGCGGCGCGCGATCAGGAAGAAACAGCACGCGCCGATGATGAGGGCAAGAATCAGGATGATCGGGAGGATGATTTTCAAAGCATGCTTCATATATAAGCTCCAATCCGTATGCAGCAGAAATTTCGTATGTTTCTATACATTATACGTCCCAACAGAATTTGTGTCAAGATTTGCGATTATGTCAATCAGAATACTGTCTACCGCTGCGGCATAGACTTGTCCGAAAGGACGGTGCTTGAAATGTCGGTGATCGCAAAGGCGGGACTTCTGGCTCTGGCGGCGGTTTTGCTGCTGCCGACGGCGGAGGCAGGACAGGCGGCACAGCCGGAGCCGCTGATCGTAGTCGTGCAGAAGCAGGCGGACGAGCCGGAGCGGACGCTCCGTGTCCTGCGGGACGGAGCTGTGGAGGATACTGCGCTGGATACCTATCTGACGCAGGTCGTGCTGTCGGAGATGCCGGCCTCGTTCGCGCCGGAAGCGCTCAAGGCGCAGGCGGTGGCGGCGCGCACGTTCGCCTGCCGGCAGACGGCGGGCGGAAAGCACGAGAACGCAGATGTATGCGCGCAGAGCGCCTGTTGTCAGGCCTGCCGGACAATAGAAGATCTGCGTGCGCGGTATGAAGACGGTTTTAAAGCCGCATGGGACAAGGCTGCCGCTGCTGTCCAGGAAACGGAGGGCGAGGTGCTGACCTATGAAGGAAGGCTGATCGATGCGGTCTATTTTTCCTGCTCCGGCGGCTCGACGGAGGATGCAGCTGCCGTCTGGGGGACGGATGTGCCGTATCTGCGGGCGGTCGAAAGTCCCGGGGAGCAGGACGCGGCCAAATATGAAAGCCGGATCTGCGTGACGGCGGAGACATTTGCCGAGACGCTCCGCGCGCTCGACGCGTCGGTACAGCTTTCCGGCGATCCCAGTGGCTGGGTGCAATCCGTCACGCGCACGGCGGGCGGCGGTGTCGATACGCTTACGGCAGGCGGAAGGCCGTTTTCTGGCGTTCAACTCCGAAAGGCGTTCGGGCTGAACTCCACGAGATTTACACTTCTGTACGAGGACGGCGCGTTCAGCTTTGACGTGCTCGGCTACGGCCACCGTGTCGGCATGAGCCAGTACGGCGCGGACGCCATCGCCCGCCTCGGCTTTGACTATCGGGCGATTCTGCGCTTTTATTACCGGGGTGCGGAACTCACAACGCTTGATTTTTGACAGAACGCCGGGAGTGGGCTGATGTGGGCATCGGCCCCTACAATCAAGCAGGCAAGTGCATACGAATTCGCCGAGGATTTTCGATGATTCGGTGCATCCTGCCGGGCAAGTTTGAATTTTAACGAATTTTGCATAAGATTGACAGCCTTGAACTGACAACATTGCCGGTTAAGGAAGTTTATGCTATACTGAAGAAAAAAGGGGGTGGGCCTGTGAAGACGCTCCGGTATGACCCGAAATCGATCCGGTCCGGCCTGACGCTGGTAACGCTTTTGTGCTGGATTCTGCCGATTCTGATCATCGTGACGATGTTCAGCGTACTGGTCAACTATTATAATGACCGCAATCTCGAGCAGGCGATGGATCTCGGCATGGAAAACGCCATGCAGCAGGTCGAACTGCGACTGCTGTCTGTGATCGAAGATTCCAAGGCTGTCTCCTACGATGGAATCGTCCGGCAAAGCTACAGCGAATCGCGTTCGCTCGTCTATAAGGACGTGACGGAGTATTTGACGCAGAAATTTACACGGAACGCCAATTACCGCTGCGTATTCATCTCCTCAGTGGGCGGAGACGAGCCTGTTCACGCCTATGCCGCCGCGCCGGGTACGGCGCGGCTCAATCTGCTGCGCGACTATAAGGCGCGGGTCTATCCCGAGGTGCAGGCGCTGTTGGAGCGTGTGGATACGGGCATTTATTTTCTGACCGTGGACGATGAGATCTATATGGTGCGCAACCTGCTCGATCACGACTTCACGCCCTACGCCATGCTGGTGCTGGGCCTTGAGAAGAGCGAGGTATTCCAGTCGCTCTACGGCATTGCAAACGTGGCGATCACCGGCGTGAGCATCGACGGCGCCGAACTGCCCGTGGCTGCGTCCGAGGCTCAACCGGCGGCCGGCGGCCGACAGTATCCGATTGACTGCGACGGCCACACGCTCCTCTTGACTGCCCAATCGACTGCGCTGCGTCCGCTCAGCACCATGCCGATGCTCCGGTGGGCCATTGCTGGGATTGCGCTGCTGGGCATTCCGCTGAGTCTGCTGGTCGCGCTGATCTTCAACCGCAGCGTCAACCGCCCGATGGAGGTTTTGCTCGACGCGAACCGCCGCGTGGAAAACGGAGAACGCGGCTATGTCATCACAGCTGAAGCGCCGAACACGGAGTTCCGGCAGCTCTACAGCCAGTTCAATGCCATGTCCTCCGAGTTGAAAAGCCAGTTTGAACGCCTCTATCTCGAACAGCAGGCGCTGCAGCAGGCAAAGATCCGCGCGCTGCAGTCGCAGATCAACCCACATTTTCTCAATAACACGTTGGAGATCATCAACTGGGAAGCGCGGCTGGCCGATAACGAGCGCGTATGCTCCATGATCGAAGCCTTGTCAACCATGCTTGATGCAGCCATCGGCCGCGACGGGCGTGCGCAAATCCCGCTTGCAGAGGAACTGCAATATGTCGATGCCTATCTGTACATTACAAAGGAGCGGCTGGGCGACCGGCTGACACTCCGGCGCGAGATCGACGAGGCGATGCTTCCGGTGCGCATCCCGCGCCTGATGCTCCAGCCGATCGTGGAAAACGCGGTCGAGCATGATCTGTCGCGGCGCGGCGGCGAACTTTGCCTGCGCGCAGTTCCGCAGAAAGATGGCCGACTTCTCTTTGAGATCGAGCACGACGGAGAAATGACACCGGACGGCTGGGCGCGCATCCAGGATGCGCTGCAAAGTCCGGCAGGTCCCGCCGGGCCGCAGCGCGGCAGCGTGGGCGTTCGCAATGTGGCGCAGCGGCTGCGGCTTCTTTACGGTGAGCAGTGCAGCTTTACCATCACAGCCCCGCAGCCCGGAAAAATTCTGGCGCGGATTGTGCTGCCGCAGGCGGCGGATGCGGCAACGACAGACAACGAACGCCAACAACAGGCAAGAAAGCGCAACGATACCCCTTACCCGGGCGCGGAAAATGCAGTAAAATAAAAGAAGCACAAGTGCGCCGCACGGCGCGGGGAGGAACGCACAATGAAAAAGATGATTGGGCTTCTGCTTGCGGCACTGATGCTGCTATGCGGCTGCGCACGAAGGGAACAGGCGCCGCAGACGGAACCCGTGACGCTGCGGGTCGTGACCTCCTTCGGCAGCGAGGACGGCAACCGCAGGAATTTTGAAGCTGCCGTCGCGGCCTACGAGGCCTCGACCGGAAATTTGGTGTCCGATGGCTCCGATGTGTCCAGCGAGGAATGGAAAGCCCGGGTCCTGACGGATTTTGAGACGGGTTCTGAACCGGACGTGCTCTTTTTCTTCACCAATGCGGATGCAGAGCCATTTGTCAGAGCGGGGAAGGTCGTGCCTCTGGACGAGATTCGTGCCGAGTATCCGAATTATGCAAAAAACATGGACGATGCAAAGCTTCCTGTTGCCTCCGACGGCAAATGCTACGCCGTTCCGGTCATGGGCTATTGGGAAAGCCTGTTTGTCAACAAAGCGGTTTTGGAGCGCTGCGGCATCGCGCTGCCGGGCACGGATTATACATGGGAGCAGTTCCTTGCGGATTGTCAGACGATCCGCAGCAATGGGCTCACGCCCATTGCATGCTCTCTGATCGAGATGCCGCACTACTGGTTTGAATTTGCCGTACTCAACCGGGGCGGTGTGGATGCGCATCTTCAGCTGCCGCAGATAGACGAGAACGGTGCGTTGGTAAATGACAGCATATCTGAGGCATGGATTGCGGGGCTGGAAGACCTCAAACTGCTTTACGGGCAGGACTTTTTTGCAGAGAACACCCTCACCGCAGGCGATGCAGAGACGGTTGCCATGTTCGGAGACGGCGAGGCGGCGTTTTTGCTCGATGGGTCGTGGAAGGTCGGCTTTTTCTCGGAAAATTACGCGGACCGGCTGGACGATTTTGCCGTCTGCTATGTGCCCGCGCAGGCAGGCCGCCTGCCGACCGAGACGGTCGGCGGTATTTCGACCGGCTACTTTATCACGCGCAAGGCGTGGGACGACCCCGATAAACGCGAAGCGGCAGTCGCGTTCGTTTCGCAGCTGACCTCTGATGCGGTGATCGAGCAATTCGTAACGACCGAGACAACGGCGCTCGCCGCGCCGCCCGCGTCTGCGGACGGCAACTCGCTTTACCGTTCTGCCGCACAGATGAACGCAGCGGTCACAAAATATGTCGGGGCTGTGCAGGATGCGCTTTCCGGGGAGGCCAGAAGCAGTCTGTTTTCCAACATTCCAAACATCGTTACGGGCCGCATCTCGGCCCGTGACGCAGTTGAACAGGCCATGCGCCTGAACTGAGAGAGGATGAGAGTATGTACCGGGTCGTGTTGATCGACGACGAGCGGATCATCGTCGAGGGCCTCCGCCGGGTCGTTAAATGGGCGGAATATCATTGTGAGGTTGTTGGGACGGCGTATGACGCCGCTTCCGGCGCGGCTATGATCCGAAGCACAAGGCCGGATATCGTCTTTACCGATATCCGCATGCCCGATCAGGACGGGCTGACAATGCTTGCCGGGCTCAAGAGCGAGTTTCCGGCTATGCAGATCGCTGTGCTGACCGGCTACCGTGATTTTTCCTACGCACAGGAGGCCATCCGTCTCGGCGTGTGCCGGTATCTGCTCAAGCCATCGAAGATGGATGAACTGCACGAGGCGCTTGGCACCATGACCGAGCGGCTTGGCGGCGCAGAGGGGGCAGAGCAAAATCCCGACGACGGTCTGCCTGACAAGCAGGCTACAAGCTTCATTGTGAAAAAGGCCATCGCGTATATCGAGCAGAACTATGCAAAAAAACTCTCCCTGCAGGAGGTCGCGGATTACTGCTACGTTTCACAGTGGCACCTGTCCAAGCTGATCAACAAATACGCGGAAAAAAGCTATTATGATCTGCTCAATTCCGTCCGCATCGAAAAGGCCAAGGAACTGCTGGCAGACCCGAGCCTTAAAATCGGCGACATCGTTGATCTCGTCGGCTATTCCGACAGCGGCCATTTTTCCCGTACCTTCAAAAAGCTGACCGGTCTCAGCGCCAATGAATACCGCAGCCGCCTGAGTTAGTCGGCGACCGCTGCGACAGACAGAATCTTTTGCCTGTTTTAGACATACGGAAAAGCCGCCGCCCTGCATTGCAGAGCGGCGGCTTTATTGATGAAAAAATCAGAACAGGTTCAGAACCAACGTCAGGACGATGAACACGCCGCCGACCCATTTGGTGGCGAGGGCGAGTTTTGCGTCGAGGCCCTTGTTCTTATTTTTGCCAAGGTAAGTGTCGCCGTTACCGCCGGCAATCGCACCGGACAGACCTGCGGACTTGCCGGACTGGATCGTCACGATGACGACGAGGCCGACGGCCAGAATGACCTGAATGATCGTTAAAATCGTGTGCAGAGCGTTCATGAAAATTCCTCCAAACCATTTGCCGCCCTTCGCCGGCAGACGGCTCGCCGAGATCATATTTTATCAGGCTGTTTCAAACAGCTAGAAAATCATATCACAATTCAGATGTGAATGCAAGTAGATATTTGCTGTTTTCCGCAAAAATCAACTCTTTGTGACCCATGTATTTGTGGCAAGACAAGTCAGATAGGCGTTGATGAAGCCATCGAGCGCGCCGTCCATGACGGCGTTGACGTTGGACGTTTCATAGCCCGTCCGGGTGTCCTTGACGAGCGTGTAGGGCATGAAGACGTAGTTGCGGATCTGGCTGCCCCATTCGATCTTCAGCTGTGCGCCCTTGATATCAGAGATCTTGTCCAGATGCTCACGCTCTTTGATCTCAATCAGCTTCGAGCGCAACATGCGCATACATGTTTCACGGTTCTGGAACTGGTCGCGCTGCGTCTGGCAGGAGACAACAATGCCGGTCGGCTTGTGGATGAGACGCACGGCGGAACTGGTCTTGTTGATGTGCTGTCCGCCTGCACCGGAGGAGCGGTAGACCTGCATTTCGATATCCTCGGGCCGGATATCGACGTCTTTGGAATCATCCGTGATTTCCGGAATGACCTCGACCGCCGCGAAGGACGTCTGGCGGCGGGCGTTTGCGTCGAACGGGGACACGCGCACGAGGCGGTGGACGCCGTTCTCACTCTTGAGCATGCCGTAGGCGTTCTCTCCCTCGATGAGAATGCTGGCGGATTTGATGCCCGCCTCGTCACCGTCGAGATAGTCGAGAATCTTATAGGTCAGACCGTGCTGCTCGGTCCAGTGCGTGTACATCCGGTAGAGCATCGAGGCCCAGTCCTGCGCCTCGGTGCCGCCCGCACCGGCCTGGAACGAGACAATGGCGTTATTGTTGTCGTATTCGCCGGACAGGAGCGTCTCGAGCCGTGCGTTTTCCATCTCCTGTTCCAGCTGGGCATAGCCGTCGGTCAACTCAGGGAGCATGGAGTCGTCGTTGTCCTCCAGCGCCATATCGCAAAGCGTATACAGGTCGTCCCACTGGCTGCACATTTTTTCATATCGTGCGACCTTGGCCTCAAGTGTCCGGCTCTGCTTCATGACCTTCTGCGAAATCTCCTGATTGTCCCAGAAGCCTTCGGAGTCGATCTGCGCGTGCAGGCGGTCAATTTCCTCCTTTGCAGCTTCAATGCCGAGGGAGTCCGCCAGCGCGTCCAGCTTGGGGCGGATATTGTTGAGTTTTACCTTATATTCATCGAATTCAATCATGTTTTTCCCACACTTTTCAAAATTGTCGGAACATATTATACAGGAAAACGTGCTGGATGTAAAGGGGAAACGAGAATTCGGGCCGGTTTATGCACGCAGTCCCTGCTCCTTCTCGCGGGCGACGATCCCGGCCTCCATGACTGCGTGGATGCGTTCACCAACCTCGATAGCCGTTTTCCCGGCCAGTTCCTCTGCGGGAACGACGTCCAGAACGTCCAGCCAGACCTCTGTGTGCCTGCGGAACATGTTGTGCAGAATCGCACGGGAGTTGACCAGCGAACAGACTACGATGGGGACATTTGCCTTTTGTGCGATCTTGAATACGCCGCTGCGGTAGGGGAGAAGCGGATCTGCTGTTTTGTTCGTCCCGCCCTCCGGGAACACGGCGATGGAGGCTTTGTCGTCCTTAATAAACTGAATAGCCTTGAGAATGGATTTGAGCGATTCACGGTCATTATTCCGGTCAACCGGCAGGCAGAGCACCTCACGCATGACCTGTGCGACGATGAAAATCGAGAAATTTTCCTTTTTGGACAGGAAAGCCAATTCGGCCCACGGCATAACGGCGTAGAACACGATGGGGTCAAACGCGAACCGGTGGTTGCTGACCAGCAGGAAGCGGCTTTCCCGCGGAACCTTTTCCAATCCTGTCACATTGACGTGGACGCCGCCCAGCGCCAGCGCGATCCGGCAGAACTCGTTGAGCAGGAATCGAAAATAGCCGCTCGGCTTTTCCAGCAGCTTCTTCGGATCGACAAACAGACACGAGACAAGCACGACCAGCAGAAACAGCACCACGAGAGCCAGAAAGCTGCCAAGGAAAAACACGGGAACCTGCCATACCGCCGCGAGCGAGGCAAAGCCGGACGCGGCATACGTCAACGCGCAGCCGGAGAGCAGCGCAAGCGCAAGGAACACATAGAGCATGACGAATGAACACCTGCCGAAGATGAAGATTTTCTGAAAATCCTCTTAAGATTTCAAGTACTCATTATATACACGCCGCATAAGAAAATCATCACGAAAAAGAAGAATTCACAAATAATTTAATAATTTACGGCTGCTCCGCCGCGCGCTGACGGCTGATCTCAATCCAGCTTGGAATCTTTGCGATGCGCTCGGTCAGTTCCTGCATGCAGCCGGGAATATCGATCTTCTGCGGACAGACCGCCGTACACGCGCCGCAGCCAAGGCAGCTTTGCGGCTGCCGGCTCTTCGGCAGGGCTTCGACCGCCATGATCGCGTTCGTGGACGGCACGACGCGAAGCTCGTTCAGAACACGCAGCATCTGCGGAATGTCAATTTCCTGCGGGCAGCCGTCGCAGCAATAGCGGCAGGCCGTGCACGGGACGGCGGACTTGAAGCCCTCTGCGATCTCCAGCAGCAGCGCCTGCTCTTCGGCACTGAGGGGTTCGGGATGGTCAAACGTGGCGAGATTGTCCTGCATCTGCGCCATGTTGGACATGCCGCTGAGGATCATTGTCACACCGGGGATCTCCTGCACCCAGCGAAGCGCCCAGGACGCGTCGGAGGCATCCGGCCGCAGCGCGCGCAGCTTTTCCTGCGCAGCAGCGGGCAGATTCGCCAGCTTGCCGCCGCGTACCGGCTCCATGACCCAGATGGGAATGTTATACCGGTTCAGCAGTTCGCATTTCTCCTTTGCCTGCTGCAGCGTCCAGTCGAGATAATTCAGTTCGATTTGACAGAACTCCATCTCGTCTGTGTGCTTTTCCAGAAATGCCTCCAGCGCGGGCACGCCTGCGTGGGTCGAGAAGCCAAGATGGCGGATACGTCCGTTTTTTTTCTGCTCCAGCAGATATGGGAGAATGCCCCAGCGCTCGTCTTCATAGACGGCAATGGAATTTTCATAGACGTTATGCAGCAGGTAGAAATCGAAATACCCCACGCCGCACTTTTCCAGCTGATGCTCAAACACGGCCTTCACGTCGTAGCTGGGCGCGATCTGATGTCCGGGAAATTTGTCGGCCAGATAGAAGCTTTCGCGCGGATACTGCTTCAGAATTTCGCCGATGACTGTCTCCGATTTGCCGCCGTGATACGGCCACGCGGTGTCAAAGTAATTGACGCCCTTCACAATCGCCTCCGCTGTCATGGCAGCGGCCTGCTCCTCGTCGATGGATCTGTCCTCCCGCAGCGGCAGCCGCATCGTGCCGAATCCAAGCTGCGAAAGCTTTAGCCCCTGAAAGTCCTTGCAGATCATGATTCGTATTCCTTTCTGTCTGCTTTTACAGTTCCAGCATAGCATATTTCTTTCGGGTTTTCCAGCGCGGAAAATCCAGCAGAGCAAAAGCTTCCCGGCAAATCTGGCTGGTCGTTATACGGCTGCACCCAAACCTCCCCTTTCAGAGGAGTATGCCGCATGCTGATAGAAAAACTCCGGCAGGAAAGTCCTGCCGGAGTTGAAAATTAGAAGCTGATTACGCCCAGATGCTCGAGCAGGATCTTGAGGCCGATCAGAATTAGGATGATACCGCCTGCAAGTTCTGCCTTTGCCTTATAGCGCAGGCCGAAGAGATTGCCGACTTTGAGCCCGGCGGCGGAACAGACGAATGTCGTTACGCCGATGAGACAGACGGCCAGCGGCACATTGACATCCGGCAGCAGCGCAAACGTGATGCCGACAGCCAGCGCGTCGATGCTTGTGGCCAGTGCCATCAACAGCATCGTTTTGAAAGCAAAAGAACTGTTTGTTTCGGATTCTTCCTTGGAAAAGCTTTCTTTGATCATGCTTGCGCCGATAGCAGCCAGCAGCACGAATGCGACCCAGTGGTCGAAGGCCGTGATGTACTGCTCGAATGTCGAGCCCAGAAAGTAGCCGATGGTCGGCATCAGCGCCTGAAAACCGCCGAACCATGCGCCGATGATGAGATAGTGCTTGATCTGCAGCTTTTTCGTCGAAAGGCCCTTACAGATCGATACGGCAAACGCGTCCATCGACAAGCCGATACCCAGCAGAAGAATTTCCAGTATACTCATAATAATCAACACGGCCTTTTCAGTGAAGTTTTGTTAATATCTCATAATTTCTTAGAAAAGTCAAGAAAAAAGCGCGGGTTTCCGCGCTTTTTCAGAAAAGATGTCATGCTGTCTGCCGCATGGTTCGGAAAGTCTTGTGGTATACAATAAAGTATAAAATGACGCTTACCGGGATGGCAACAAACACGTCAAGGATTGAGTGCTGCTTGACAAGCACCGTCGATGCGCAGATCAGAAGACCCAGCGGCAGCGCGACCCACTGCAAATGCCGCTTGCAGAGCGGCTGCGAGTCAAAGCAGGCCAGTGTCAGCGCCGCGCAACCGATGACGTGCATGCTGGGCAGGACGTTCGTGTTGGTGTCGGCGGCATAAATGCGCTGCAAAAGCCAGATGAAGAAATCATGCTGGGCGAATTCTGTGGGGCGCAGATCCTGCCCGTTCGGAAAAGCCAGACAGAACAGAATCGAGCCGCCAAAGCCGAGGCCGATGTACACCATGAAGCGCTTGAACGCGGGCACGTCGTACCACATGAGGTACAGCGTCATGGCAAACAGCAGCGGGTGCCACATACAGTAGGGGATGATAAAATACCGGCAGAAGGGGATCTTATCGTCGAGCGGGAGATACGATACCCAGTAATGGTCGGTCACAACATGCTCGGCAATATAAAACAGGACGAGATAAGCGATCCAGATGAGAAGATACCAGTGATGGCGGCAGTTTTCAACTGTCCCGATCTTCCACTGCTTTTTCGGATGGCTGCGCATGGTCTGACTCCTTCTTGGTTTCCGTGATGGTGGGGATGAACGCCTTGGCGATGCGGCCATTGCCGCGGTGCTTGATATAGAAATAGCCGAACACGCTGAACGTCAGCGCGCCGATAAAGTTGACGAACAGATCCTCTATCGTGTCGTACAGGCCGATATCGAGATAGCCGTTAAAGCCCAGATCCTGTCCATTGACGGCGACGGAGGTGATGTTGTCAATCGTAATGGGAATATTCTTGTTCGTCGGGTCAAGCATAACAGACGAGATTGTGTGCACGATCGTGTCCTTCTGCATATCCATGTGGAACAGCCTGTCCACGCTGAACTCAAAAAACTCCCACAGAACGCCGATGGTCATCGAGAAGCAGAACGCGACAAGCGCCACATAAATAGGGGACAGCTGGAACTTGATCTTGTCATTCCGGTTCAGAATATCGATGAGTGCAAAGCCGAACGCTGCGCACAAAAAACCCGTCGTTGTGTGGAGGATGGAATCCCAGTTGGGGACATTGATGAAAAAGCAGCCCAACTCACCCAGAATTTCCGAAGCGAAGATGAACACCAGAATGATGATCTCCAGTGTGCTTGGCAACTCGATGCCGAAGTTTTTCTGCACAAACAGCGGCAGCAAAAACAAAAACAGCACCAGCAGGCAGATTGCCGCGTTTTCATATTCGCCGCGCAGGATCGACGAGACGAGGATTGCCACGACAACCAGACGCAGAATGATATAGACCGTAAATACGGCGGGCTTTTTTTTTGCTTCCGCGAGCAGCCGCAGCCGCTTCTGACGGTTCTTTTCCTTCATATCCAAATACCCCAATCATTAGTAAAGAAAATAGTACCCGAAATCTACGCAAAAAACAAGCGGAAGAATGTTAAAGATTTATGAAGATTGGGCAGAACAGAGATTTTGTATAGTATTAAAGACACTTGGACGAGGGCGTCATTCCGGCTGCTTTTTTCGGAAAAACAGCCGCTCCACGCGCTTGTACAGGAAGAACGTCAAAACCGACACCAGCACGCCCTTGAGCAGATTAAACGGCACGACAGCCAGCAGCACGAGCGTGGAAAGATCGGTGATTGCACCGTTGACCTGTGTACCCATGGCGATGATCGCATCGAGCGGCAGACCGTACATCACGGCAAAGCGCGGAATGAGGAACCACGCGTTGAAAAAGCTTCCAAACACGGTCATAACACCCGTGCCAAGCGCCAGAGACACGACAGCCCCTTTTTTGCTCAACAGCTTCTGATACAAAATCGACGCGGGCAGCACGAACGAACAGCCGACGAGGAAGTTCGCCAGATCGCCGACGAACGCTGTCGATGTGCCCTTGAGCAACAGATGAATCAGAACCTTCAGGAACTCGCAGACCACGCCTGCAACCGGGCCCAGCGAAAACGCGCAGATCAGAACCGGCAGTTCACTGAAATCAAGCTTATAAAACGGCGGCGCAAAAAACAGCGGCAGTTCGATGACCATCAGAACGCCTGAGATCGCTGCCAGCATGCCGACGGTCGTGATGGTGTGTGCGGTGCTCAGCCGGTGGCGCTTTTTCATCACCAGCTTCTCGCCGCCCCATGCCAGCAGCACGACCGCCGCCGTGACTGCCAGGCAGAGCAGCACAAATTGAACATTTTCCGAGATCGAGGAGAATAGTGTTTTCATGGAAGACCATCCTTTGCAAACAAAATAAGCACCTGAAACGAACTTCAGGTGCTGCAAACAGACGGTCCAGATTGCTCTAGTGACCGCACAGAAATCTTCTTCCATCCAGACTGTACTGTCGGTACCGGAATCACACCGGTTCAGCTTGCGCTCGCGGACTCTACCGCCGGTCGGGAATTGCACCCTGCCCTGAAGATCGATTCAATTTGTAACATTATAGTAGCACGGTGCAGGCCGCTTGTAAAGAGGCTATTTTTCTGATATACTGTGGAAAATAAACGGGAAAGAGAGTGAAAGCCTGTGATCTGCGCCTTTACCGGCCACCGGCCGGAGCGCCTGCCATGGGGGCAGAACGAAGATGATGCGCGCTGTGCCGCACTCAAGACGCTCCTGCGCCGCACGGTGCGGGAGGTCTATGACCGGGGCTTTCATACCTTCTTGTGCGGTATGGCCCGCGGCTGCGACCAGTATTTTGCCGAGGCCGTCCTGGCCGCAAGGGCAGATGGCGCGCAGAACGCGCGGCTGTGTGCGCTCGTCCCATGCCCGTCGCAGCCGGACGGATGGGATGCAGCGTCCCGCACGCGCTATTGGGCTTTGCTCGCCGCCTGCGATCGGGTTGAGGTGCTGGAGGATCACTATAGCCCCGGCTGCATGCTCCGGCGCAACCACGAAATGCTCCGCCGCGCGCAGCTGCTCATCTCCGTCTACGACGGCACCCCCAGCGGCACTGCCGCTACTGTCCGCCGCGCCGAACAACAGGGGATTGAAGTGCTGCCGTTGTGGATGTAAGTGACTCTGATGAATCCGAATGCGCCCAAGGCTCCCCTTGGACGACACAAGGGGAACTGGCCCGAAGGGTCTGAAGGGATGCGAACGTCGCAAATTTCGGGGCACCCCGAACTTTGCAATAAATTCCCTCCGGCATTTGCTTTGCAAATGCCACCGCGCCTTGTCATGCGGTGCATGATAAGGAGCGGCTTTGGGGGTAGAATCACTCCGGCATTTTCAAGCCGTGCATCACGCCGGTCTTTGCGCTGGAGGCGACGTCTGCGCCGACGATCTGACCGTCCTTGACTAGAAGCGTTGCGTAATAGACGCCGGCTTCGTCCGGATAGTTTGTGATCCGATAGACATAGCGCGTCAGTTCCTCGCCGCTGTATTGCAGCAGATCGTAGCCCTGCGAGACCTGCAGTTCGTTGTAGCGCAGGAATACTTCGCTGGGATCAGCCGGGACTGTGACCTGCTGGGTCTTGACCGGCTCCGGCTCGACCTGCCAGCCATAGCCTTCGAGGAAGGCAATGCGCGCCTCGTTCGTTGCACCCTGCGCGCTGCTTTTTGTGGGCTTTTCCGTTTCGCTGCCCGCGCCGTGCAGACAGAGCGCCAGCACGACTGCCGCCGCGATGAGCAGCAGTACGATGAGCAGCAGCCTTCTTTTGGGGACTTTCGCCGTCATGATGACCATGGAACGATTCCTCCAATCTATTTGATTGCATGGTACAACCTATGCAGACCGATTTGATTTATGACAGGAGCAGCCGTATGCAGAGACTGGACAGAATTCTGAGTGAAGCGGGCGTCGCCAGCCGAAAAGAACTGCGCGCGATCATCCGTGCGGGCCGCGCGGCGGTAAACGGAGCGGTTGTGACCGACGAGAGCCGGAAGTTTGACGAAACGGTGGTCTGCGTCACGGTGGACGGAGAGCCGGTGCGCCTGCGCGGGCCGGTTCTCATTATGCTCCATAAGCCAGCCGGTTATCTGACCGCGGCCGACGATCCGAAGGCGAAGACTGTCATGGAACTTGTGCCGGAGGTGTACAGAAAACTCGGCGTCATGCCTGTCGGCAGGCTCGACAAGGATACCGAGGGCCTGCTTCTGCTGACGAACGACGGCGATCTTGCCCACCGCATTCTTTCTCCACGTCACGGCGTCTGGAAGCGCTATTACGCCGAACATGAGGGTAGGACAGGGCCTGAGGACGTGCGCGCGTTCGCACAGGGATTGGTGCTTGCCGACGGCCTGCACTGCCTGCCCGCAAAGCTGACACCGCTGTCTGACGGGCGCTCGGTCGTTTGCGTGCAAGAGGGAAAGTACCATCAGGTGCGCCGAATGCTTGCCAGCCGGGGCTGTCCGGTGACATATCTGCGCCGCGAGGCCGAGGGCGGCTTGACACTCGGAGATCTGCCGCTCGGACAGACAAAAGAACTGAATATTGTGGAAGCCGAAGGTCTTCTCCGGAATATCTTGTGATTTTGACGGAAGAAAAAACTTGCATATTTTGAGAGGCAAACCCCCTGAATTTGGAGCAAATGACGAAAAACTATGAAAATGCCACAAAAAAAGATGGCTGTTTTCAAATAAAATGTCAAAAAGACCTTGCGCTTCTGCCGAAAACGTAGTATTATGTCAATGGTTGTTTGTGTAAAAAGCAAGTTGTAATAGGGAGGGCGTATTATGTCCAGCCGTGTTTTTCAGAGTGTGATCGTTCAGATGAAGGAGGCGACCGACCGCATGATCGGCGTGATCGATGCCGACAGCACCGTGATCTCCTGCAGCGATACCTCACGCATCGGGGAAAAATGGCCCGAGGCCGTGATCAAGCTTAACAGCGCCCCGGATTCCATTGTCGTTGTCGATAAAAAGACCTTCAAGCCGCTTGTTTCCTGGAGTGCCTATTTTGACTATGCCGTGTTTGCCGAGGGCGATGATGAGATCGCCAAGAGCCTGTGCGTCATGGCCTACGTCGCGCTCAACGGTGCGAAGACCTACTATGAGGAAAAGCACGACAAGGGAACCTTCGTCAAGAACATCATCACCGACAATATCCTGCCGGGCGATATCTATATCCGTGCGAAGGAACTGCATTTTGTCACCGACGCGCCGCGCGCTGTGTTCCTCATCCGGCAGGTAGGCCGGGCGGACGTTGCCTCCGTCGATGTGCTTTCCGGCATGTTCCCGGATAAGCAGCAGGATTTTGTTCTGTCCATCAACGAGACAGACATCGCCGTCGTCAAGCAGATCGCACCAGGTACGGAAAAGGCCGAACTTCTGCAGACGGCCCAGACCATCGAGCAGACGCTCCGGTCCGAACTGTTTGTCAAAACCGTGATTGGCATTTCCACTGTCGCAGGTCATCTGCGCGAGTTGGCCGACGCCTATAAAGAGGCGCAGGTTGCCATTGAGGTCGGCAAGGTCTTTGAGACGGAGAAAACAATCATCAATTATGAAAATCTCGGCATTGGACGCCTGATCTATCAGCTTCCGACGACGCTCTGTGAGATATTCCTGTCAGAAGTGTTCAAGAAGAACTCTATCGACACGCTCGATCAGGAGACGCTGTTCACGATCAATAAGTTCTTTGAAAACAATCTGAACGTCTCCGAAACGTCCCGCAAGCTGTTCGTCCACAGAAATACGCTGGTATACCGTCTTGAGAAGATCAAGAAGCTTACCGGCCTTGACCTGCGCGAGTTTGATGACGCGATCATCTTCAAGGTCGCCCTTATGGTCAAGAAGTATCTTGTCTCGCGCGAGAACAGACTGATCTGATCCGCGCAATGCTTTGAAAATCGGAGTTTAACATGATCGAATTACAGGATGTGCATAAAACCTACGACACCGGTACGATCGCGCTGAATGGCATTTCCATGAAGATCGACGACGGCGAATTTGTCTTTCTGGTCGGCCCGTCCGGCTCCGGCAAATCCACCATCATCAAGATCCTGACCGCCGAACTGCGCCCGACCTCCGGCAGCGCGCTTGTCAACGGCTTCGCCGTCGAAAAGCTTCGCAGCCGTGCCGTGCCGTATCTGCGCCGGACGCTCGGCGTTATCTTTCAGGATTTCCGCCTCATCAGCGACAAATCCGTCTATGAAAACGTCGCGTTTGCCATGCGCGTGATCGGCGCGCCGGAGAAGGAGATCCAGAAGCGCGTGCCGTATGTGCTCGAGTTGGTCGGACTGGAGACAAAGGGCCGCCGACTTCCGAACGAACTGTCTGGCGGTGAGCAGCAGCGTGTCGCCATCGCAAGAGCGCTTGTCAACAATCCCAGCGTCATCATCGCCGATGAGCCCACGGGCAACCTTGACCCGGCGCGCTCACTCGAAATTATGATGCTGCTCGAACAGATCAACGCCCTCGGCACCACGGTTCTGGTCGTCACGCACGAGCGGGAGCTTGTCAACCGCTTTACGAAGCGTGTCGTCGCCATCAACGAGGGCAGGATCATCAGCGACGGAATGGACGGGTATTATCTCAATGAAGAAGAATAACATCGGTTACTTACTGCGCGAGGGCTTCCGCGGCGTGTTTCTGCACGGCTTCATGTCCTTCGCGGCAATCTGCGTGACGGTGGCGTGCCTGATTATCATGGGCTCGTTCTGCCTCATCCTTTATAATACCAGCGCAATGGTCAAGGAACTCGAGAGCGAGAATGAGATGCTTGTCTACATTGACGAGAACTATTCCGAGGCCAAGGCCAAATCCGTCGGCTCGCAGATCAACCTTATCACGAATGTCCGCTCCGCGACCTTCGTCTCACGCGATCAGGCGCTTGATGATTTTGTCGAGACCCTGAACGACCCGGATGCGTTTGCAGGCCTCGACCCCGATACGCTGCGCGACCGCTATGTCGTCACAGTCGAGGACAATTCTCTTTTGAAGCAGACCTATGACAAGCTTACGCAGATCGAGGGCGTTGCCGAGGTTGTTGCCCACTTTGAAATCGCCGAGGGCTTCCAGACGGTACAGAATGTTCTAAATATTGCGTCCTTGATCATCGTTTCCGTTTTGTTTGTCGTCTCGCTGTTCATCATTTCCAATACCGTCAAGCTTGCCATGTACTCCCGCAGCGAGGAAATTGCCATCATGAAAATGGTCGGCGCGACGAACGCCTTTATTCGACTGCCTTTTGTCGTCGAAGGCTTTATCATTGGAATCATCGCCGCCGCAGTTGGATTTTTCCTTGAATGGGGTCTGTACGATTTTGTCCTTTCAAAGATCGCACAGCTGGACACGCTCAAGTTGTTCGTCCTGACACCGTTCACGGACGTCATTGAGATCGTTGCAGCCGCCTATGCGGTTACGGGTTTCCTCGTGGGCGTGTTCGGCAGCTTGCTTTCCATTCGGAAGTTCCTGAAGGTGTAATACCGGGAGGTATCCTTACTTATGAAACAGAAGAAAAGCGGCTCTGCCCGCCGGATCGTCTGCCTGGTGCTGGCTGCCGTGATGCTGCTGGGGCTTGTTTCAAGCGCCCTCATTATCATGGTCAACGCCGCGTCCAGTTCGGAAATTAAAAAAGAACTGACCGGCCTTCGCAGCCAGCAGGCAGAACTCAAAAAGGAGCGCGAAGCGCTTCAGGCAAAAATCAAAGAAAATCAATCCAAAACACAGACACTCGTCGATAAGAAGTCCGATATCGACCAGCAGATCAGCATGACGCAGGCATCTATCAGCAACCTGAACGAGCAGGTGCAGCAGTACAGCCTGCTGATCGCCAATAAGCAGGCCGAACTCGAGGCGTCTCAGGCCGAGGAAAAACGCCTGAACGAGCAGTATAAGACCCGTATCCGCTCCATGGAGGAGACGGGCAGTATTTCCTACTGGGCAATTTTGTTCGGCGCGAACAGCTTCTCGGATCTGCTCGACAAGATCGACGTCATTCAGGAGATCGCCAAGGCTGACCAGCTGATGATGGATAAGATGAAGGCAGTTTCCGAGAAAATTACTTCTGAGCGTACAGAACTCGAGCAGCAGATGGCAGAACTCGACGTGACGCGTGAGGAACTCGATCAGCAGGAGCAGGAACTGGAGGATCAGCGCGCTGAGGCGGATACCCTTTTGGGCGATATGATGAAAGCCTACGAGGAAATGAACGCCGACTACGAGCAGAACATGGCCAATGAGGCGGAACTTTCAGATGAGATTGCCAAGTCTGAGGCTGCTTATTATGCTGCGCTATCCAAGGAAGAGGCAGAGCGCATCGCTGCGCTGAACCGGCAGAACAACAATAAAGGCTCGAACAGCAATTCCAGCGGCGCAACCAACACCGGCGGCTGGCTGTATCCGCTGCCATATCAGTGCCAGGTCACAGACTCCTACGGCTACCGCACGCATCCGCTGACCGGAAAGTACAGCTGGCACAACGGCGTAGACTTCGGCGCGGCAGCCGGCACGGCAATCCTTGCAACCAAGTCCGGCACGGTCACGACCGCAGCCTACTCCGCCGCGTGGGGCTACTATGTCGTGATTAACCACGGCGACGGCTATTCCAGCCTCTATGCCCACCAGCCGTCCTGCTCCGTGTCCGTCGGCGATTACGTCACGCAGGGACAGACTATCGGCTATGTTGGCTCCACCGGCTGGTCTACCGGCCCGCATCTGCACTTCACCATCTATTATAACGGCGCCGACGTTAACCCCTTCAACTACATCGGCTGAGTACCGAATCGATTCCCACAGCCCCTTTGCGGGCTGTGGGAATTTTTCTTTCTATGCGCCGCATTGACTGTGAGCACCATACCGCGCGGCAAACGAAAAAGCATCTCTAGGCTTTTGACATTTCCTGTTCCCCGTGCTACACTATAATCAATCAGCATAAACAGCGGATTCCAAGAAAAAAACAGGAGGACGTGTATGTCGCTCGTTCCGTATTATCTGCAATATTTATCCGAGATCTGCGAGGGGACGCGCAAAGCACCCGCGGGTATTGCGCTCACGGAGCAGGAAGATCTCAAGAAGGCGCTGCAATTACAGGCGGAGATCGCAAAAATGGGCATTCCCGCGTTTGTCAAAGCCTGCGCCGAGGCCGATGGAACCGAAATTCCGCAGGAGGAATATGACAGCTTTGACCCGGCCGAATTGAATGCGGCTGTTGCGCAGCTTGCCGCAGCAGCCCAGCCGCAGGAGCAGGCAGAGCCGGAGTCGTCGCAGGAGCCGGTCAGGACGGAGACGCGTGATATCTTTGAGGTGTTCCTTGACAGCGTTTGCCTGGATGATAATCTGCTGACGTATCTCATCGATATCCTCAAGCGCCGCTCCGAGCCGGAATTCGCCAAGCTTTCCCACGCTGCGGCCCGTACGGAACTGAAGCTGGACGATTTTCTTGCATGGCTCGGCAACATGGAACTGCTGGCAAGCGAGGATGAGCAGGCCTGCGCCGCTATTATGGACAAGTGTCTGTACCGGCTGGAGCAGGAGGGCGAGTTGGAACTGATCGCAGCGCTTCTTTCCGGCGATGAGAAGACGTTCAAGCTTTTCCGCACACAGGCACCGGAACTGCTGCATCTGCCGGATGCGACTTATGAATGGTACTGCAAACACTATCTGGACCGCTATTATCCCGTCCGTTTTATTCTGCATCACCAGGGGATTGAGTTTCCCCGCGCATAAGGAGGTTTCTCATGGAACCCATCTATGTTACCGGCCACCGCAACCCCGATACCGACTCCATCGTTTCCGCCATGGCCTATGCCGCGCTGCGAAACGCCTTGGGCGACCGGGAATTCGTTCCTGCGCGTCTCGGGCATATTTCTGACGAGACGCGGCTAGTGCTCGACCGCTTCGGCTTCGAGCCGCCTGTGCGCATCCAGACCATGCGCACGCAGGTGCGCGATCTGGACTATGACACGCCGCCTGCCCTGTCTGGTGCGGTCACGGTCAGCAGGGCATGGGCGGCTCTGCAGTCCAACAAGGCAAAATCCATTCCCGCCATTCCCGTGACAAACGAAAACGGCGAACTGTACGGCATGCTGTCGCCCAGCGAAATCGCAAGCTACGACATGCGCACGCTTTCCGACTCCCGCGTGGACAAGATTCCGGTTTTCAATCTTTTGAGCGTCCTGGACGGCAAGATTCTGAACGAATCCGGGTATCTTGCCGACACGATCAGCGGAGAGGTGTCCATCGCCCTGCCGCAGAACAACGAAAATCTTCTCTTTAAAGGCCCGGACGCCATCGTGATTGTTGGTGAGCAGCCGGAAATGGCGCGGCGCGCTGTCGAGCAGCAGGTCAGCTGTCTGATCGTGTGCCAGGCGGAACTGCCGGAGCAGCTGCGGCAGATGCAGACAAACACCTGCATCATCGCAACGCCTTTCGATGCCTACAAGGCTGCGCGCATGATCTATTACGCCATTGAGGTCGCACGCGTATGCCGGACAGACGATCTGGAAGCATTCCATTTGACCGATTTTGTGGATGATGTGCGCGAGGTCGTGCTCAAAAGCCGCCATCGCAGCTACCCGATTCTCGATGAGAATGACAAGGTTGTCGGCACCCTCTCCCGCTATCACCTCATCAAGCCGCGCCGCAAGCGCGTCGTGCTGGTCGATCATAATGAGGCGGCGCAGTCCGTCCCGGGGCTCGAGCAGGCGGAGATCGTGGAGATCATCGACCACCATCGGCTGGCCGACATCCAGACCGGCGGCCCCATTTACTTCCGTAATGAGCCTGTCGGCTCGACCGCGACGATCATCTCCGAAATGTATCAGGAACGCGGCCTCATGCCGCCCGCAAAGCTGGCCGGTCTGATTGCAGCAGCCATCGTCGCCGATACGGTCATGTTCAAATCGCCGACATCCACCGCTGTTGACCGCCGCATGGCCGACCGCATGGCGCGTATCGCCAATGTCTCGCTCGATGAACTGGGCAAGACCATCTTCTCCGCGTCCATCTCCGACGATAAGCCCGCCGATGCGCTGCTGTTCACGGATTTCAAGGATTTCCATATTGCTGACCACGACTTCGGTGTCAGCCAGATCACCTGTGTTGATTCCGAACGCATGATGGAGCGCAAAGACGAGTTCCTGTCCGTCATGCAGAAGACGATGGACGAGCGCGGTTACACGCTTATGATCCTCATGCTGACGGATGTGCTGCTGGAGGGCACACACCTTCTGTATCTCGGCGACGAGGATATCATCACGCAGGCCTTTGGTGTAAAACTCAAGGATCACACTTGCTTCCTGCCGGGCGTGGTGTCCCGGAAAAAACAGGTTATCCCGATGCTCACTGCACTGTGGGGCTGAGCACGGCCGTTCAAAGGAGTCTTTTTCATGCGTCTAATTTTCATTCGCCACGCCGAACCCGATTACGAGCACGATTCGCTCACCGAAAAGGGCTGGCGCGAGGCAAAACTGCTGGCTGTCCGCACGAAAAGCTGGCAGGTCGATGATTTCTATGTTTCCCCGCTCGGCCGCGCGCAGGATACCGCGTCCTTTACGCTGCTGGAGCAGGGAAAGACTGCAGCGGTCATGGACTGGCTGCATGAATTTCAGGGCGCACTGCCGGACGGAAACGGCGGCACGCGCCTCTGCTGGGATCTGATGCCCGCCGTCTGGACAGCACAGCCGGAGCTGCTGCAGCCCACCGGCTGGGAAAACGCGCCGATCCTGCAGGGCACAAACGTCAAAGCCGAATATGACCGCGTGACTGCCGGACTGGACGCGCTGCTTGCGTCATACGGCTATACCCGGCACGGTGGATATTATACCTGCCGGGAAACCTGTGAAAAAACGATCGTCTGCTTCTGTCACTTTGGCATTACAGCGGTTTTGCTGTCCCATCTGTGGAACGTCAGCCCGTTTGCCGTGCTGCACGGTGCGTTTCTTGCTCCGTCATCCGTGACGGTTCTGAACGCAGAAGAGCGCCAGCCTGGTGTCGCCTATTTTCGCTGTCAGACGATGGGAGATACCTCACATCTTCTGATGGGCAGCGAACCGGTATCCTATTATGCCTCCTACGCCGAGCCGTTTCAGGGCTGATACATGTTGACCGGTTACGCGACTCCTCCCGCATCACTGCGGGAGGAGTTTTTCTTGACTTTTCGGCCTCTGGTGCTATGATAGGGGATATTCCATAGTAAAACTCTAGGTTATAAAGGGATGATCCTATGATCCGGACAGAACGGCTTGTGCAGTCCTTTTTGGAACTGACTGCGATTGACAATCCTACGCTCTATGAGCGTGAACTGAGTGAATGCCTGCGGCGGCGGTTTGCTGCACTTGGTATTGTGCTGGCGGAGGACGGTGCAGGCGCCGCCATCGGCGGCAATGCAGGAAATCTTTACGCATATCTGCCGGGCGATGAGACGCTTGCGCCGATTTTGCTGTCGGCGCATATGGATGCGGTTGCGCCTGCGTGCGCCAAAAAGCCTGTGCTGCACCCGGACGGACGCATTACCTCAGACGGGACGACAGTCCTCGGCGCAGACGATGTATCCGGCCTCTGTGCAATTTTGGAAGCTGTGACCTCCGTTCTGGAGGATGGTACACCGCACCGGCCCATTGAACTCCTGTTTGACGCTGCGGAGGAAAGCTATTGCACCGGTATCCAGAAGTTTGATTTTTCTCGTCTGCGCGCAAAGACTGCTTATGTCTTCGACCTCAGCGGTCCGGTCGGAAACGCGGCCTACCAGGCCCCCAGTATTGTGTCCTTCCGTGCGGAATTTACCGGACGCGCTGCCCATGCTGCATTCTCTCCCGAGGAAGGACTGCATGCAATCAAGGCGGCGGCCGAAGCCGTCTCGCGCATCGACTGCGGCCGGGTTGGCGATCTGACCGTCAACGTCGGTACGATTACGGGCGGAACGGCGGACAATATTGTACCGGAAACGTGTGTACTGACCGGCGAGGTGCGTGGGTTTGACCATCCGTTGGTGCTGCAGAAGCTGGCGGAAATCGAAGAAGCCGTCCGGCAGGCAGCCGGACATTTCGGCTGCGTGGCCCGATTTACGACCGAAACACTTTGCCAGGCTTTCAAGGCAGACCCGGAGGGACTGGCCGCGCAGCGCTTCCGCGCAGCCTGCGCGGCGGCCGGGCTGGAAAGCAGTCTGACCGTAACCTACGGCGGCAGCGACAACAACCATTTCTGCCAGCACGGACTGACCGGCCTTGTTGTCGCGCCAGGTATGAATGCCTGCCACAGCTGTCAGGAATACACAAGCGCGGATGAACTCACGCGTGCGGCGCGGCTTGCCGAAGCGCTGATTGTATCAAGGAAGTGACGCAGAATGAAAACGCCTCTGCATTATCAGATGACCGAATACGACTGCGGCCCCATTACGGTGATGAACGCGATCATCTATCTGTTTGAACGTGAGCAGATCCCACCGGATCTCATCCGTAATATCATGCTCTACTGCCTTGATGGCTACGGCGCGGAGGGGGCACCCGGAAAAAGCGGTACGACGCGCGCGGCCATGATGTTCCTCAGCAACTTTCTGTGCAGCTTTGGCCGCACAGGGCAGCTTGAAATCTCCAGCCGCTATCTGTCCGGCAGCTGTGTGCGCGTGAGCCAGAACAGCAGCGTCACCGACTGTCTGCGGCGCGGCGGCGCGGTTGTTGTGCGGCTGTATCTGCTGGAGGACCCGCATTACATCCTTCTGACCGGCGTGGACGAAGAACGTATTTACGCGTTTGACCCGTATCTGCTCGAAGAGCCGCTGCCGGAAAAAGACATTATCGTGACCGACGCACATCCATATCGTTATAACCGCGTCATTCCGTTTTCCTACTTCAACCACACGGGTCATACCCAATACGCTCTTGGCGAGACAGCCGGCCGCGAGGCCGTTTTGCTGTTCAACACTCACACGGAATTGACCGAAGAAAAAACAATCGAATATATTATCTGATCAAATGCGAACCAAAACGACCGCTTCATGCCGAGACGGTCGTTTTTCTGACCCGTTTATTTCTCCTGCGCATGCAAGCAATAGCTTTGGAACCAGTACAAAACGAAAGACATGACCGCTGACGTGATAAAAGCGGCGCTTGCATCCTGCGCGGGATGTGATAAGATAAAGGAAAAGAAAAAACAAGGAAGCGCATTGCATGGAAAATCAGAAGCTGCCGGAGGGCGTGGAACTTTTTTATACGGACAGGGCCGTTCATCTGACGACAAATGAGGCGCTTATGACCTATCTGCGCCAAAAGGGGAACGGTTCGCTGCCGCTCAGCCGCACGATTCTGGACGGCTATGCCGAAGAGCGCGGCATGCAGCTGCAAATCACGGAACGCTCTATGGCCACAGAACTGTTGATCCACGCATATCTCGACGGGCTCTTTGACCGCTGGGAGCGTGCCGGGAACGCGCATGGGCGTCAAAACGGGAGGCTGTACAAGATGGCAAAACGCCTGAAAAATGCGACTGCTGTGATCGATATGGGGGAGCGCAGCGTCGATACAAACCGATGGGTCTTCGATCTGCTTGCTCCAGGCTACAGAATGCTCTGCGTGCTTTTGGGCAGCAGGGCGTGAGGAGTCTGTATGAACGCATTGACGGAAAAACGATATCTGATGCTGCCAAAGCCAGCGGCCGGTGAGGCGCTTGCTTTGCGGGAGCGGCTGCTTGCTGCGTTGCCGGAGGGCTGCCGCCTGACGTTTGGGTGCATGCAGCAGCTGTATCCGGCCTTGCCAGAGGCAGACTACTGCATCACTGTGACACTCTGCCCAGGTGAGGGCGGGACGGATGTTGTGCGTGTTGAGCCGGGAGACACGACAGAACAAAATTATGGCCTGTGCCTTGATATTGGCAGTACGACCATGCAGATGGAACTCGTCGATCTGCATACCGGGAAAACGCTTGCCGAAGCGGCCTGCACCAACAGCCAGACACAGTTCGGTGCGAATATCCTCGACCGTATTCTGGCTGTGAAGGAAACCCACGAAAACCTGTACACACTCCAATCGCTGACGCTTGACGACGTGCGGCAGATGATCGGAAGCTGCTGTGCGCAGGCTGGTATCCCGCCGGAAGCCGTTTCGGCCATGACGGTCGGCGGCAACACGACGATGCTGCACTTTTTCCTCGGCTGTGACCCGTGGCAGGTGTTCCAAAGCCCGTATACGCCGGTGTTTTTTGACCCCGGCATCCTGCGTGCGTCCGAACTGGGGCTTCCCATCTCGGGCAATGTGTTCTGTATGCCTGCAATCGCAAACTATCTGGGCGGCGATATTACAAGCGGCCTTCTGATGACCGACCTGGACACGCGGGAGGATCTGGCGCTGTTTCTGGACATTGGCACGAACGGCGAACTGGTCCTCGGCTGCCGGGAGTTTCTGCTCATGGGAGCCGGGGCTGCCGGGCCCGCGCTTGAGGGCGCTGTCAGCAAATCCGGCATGCGCGCCGAGCCGGGCGCGATCTGCAGCATCAAAATCGGCTCCGACAATCGCTTGCGGTATGAGACGATCGGCAATCTTCCGCCGAAGGGCATCTGCGGCTCCGGTATTCTCGATCTGATCGCAGAGGGGTTCCTCTCCGGATGGATCGATTCGGCGGGGAATCTTCAGAAAAGCGCCTCGCCGAACATCCGCGATGTGTGGGACGATATGCGGCAGCGCAATGTTCCAGCCATCATTTACGCCTATGACGGCAAAGTACCGCTCTATTTCACACAGGACGACATCGGGGAGTTCCTGACCTGCAAGGCCGCCGCACATACGATGGTCGCAACGCTTCTGGAAAGCGTGAACGTCAGCCCGTCGGAGATCGGGACGTTTTATCTTGCAGGCGGCTTCGGCACGCATTATAATCTGGAATCCGCGATCACAGTCGGCCTGTACCCTGATCTGCCGCGCGAAAAATTTAAAATCCTCGGCAATTCCTCCCTTGCGGGCGCAAAGCGCCTGCTGCTGGACAAAGGCTGCCGGGCGCGGCTGAATCGGATTCGCGCACTTGCGACCTATGTGCAGTTCGGCGAGATGGAAAAATTCGTGGAAAATATGCAGGCAGCCAGATTCCTGCCGCACACGGACGCGTCGCTCTATCCGAGCGTAAAGCGGCGCTCCGCAAGGCTGTAACATTCAAAGATTCTACCGCAAACAGGCAGAAAGCACGCCGACTCACGCAGCCGCCCAGCCGCGTGAGTCGGCTTCTTAACAAAGCCTTAACGCGACTGCCTGTTTCTTTTATGCTATTATATACTGGGTGAGGATTCATGGATATGACGCGAAATACAAAGGATCAGGCCTTTTTGGGACGGCTGCGGCAGATATTCCCGTTTTCCTGGCGTGACTGCGGCGTGTGTCTCGGCATACTGGGAGCGGCGGCACTGCTGTGTGCGCTGCTGCGGATGATCGACTCATCTGACGTGTTTGTTGCGCTGATCTTTGAATGCGCGGTCGTGCTTGTCTCGCGCTTCACGGACGGGTATCTGTTCGGACTGCTGGCCTCTGTGATCGGCGTCGTCGGCGTGAACTGGATTTTTACTTACCCCTATATGCAGTTGAACTTTACCATCTCCGGCTATCCGCTTACATTCCTCGTGATGCTGGCTGTCTCCGTTGTGGTCGGTACGCTGACCACACAGATCAAGCAGCAGGAAAAGCTTCGTGCGGAGGCGGAAAAAGAAAAAATGCGCGGCAATCTTCTGCGCGCCGTTTCCCATGATATCCGGACGCCCCTGACCGCCATTGTCGGCGGCATCGATGCGATTCTGGAAAACGGCGATCAGATTTCACCGGAAACGCGTAAGAGTCTGCTGGAGAACATGCGCGATGAATCCAACTGGCTGATCGGAGTGGTGGAAAATCTGCTGTCCGTCACGCGCATGTCCGGCGCATCGAATATTAAAAAGGAATTGGAGGCGGGCGAAGAGGTCTTAGGCGCGGCCTCCATGAAATTCAAGCGGCACTATCCTGCGGTCGAGGTCAGCATCACCGCACCCGATACGCTGCTCATGATTCCGATGGACATCATTCTCGTTGAGCAGGTGCTCATCAATCTGATGGAGAATGCTGTCCAGCACGGCAAAACGACCACAAAAATTGAACTGCGCCTGTCGAGTACTGGTGGCTTCGCTGTTTTTGAGGTCGCGGACAATGGATGCGGCATTGAAAAGGAACTGCTGCCGCATCTGTTTGAAGGCTATCTCACCCGCGATCACGAGGAAATCTCTGATCAGCGGCGCAATATGGGCATCGGCTTGTCCGTCTGCATGTCCATCGTGCAGGCGCACGGCGGTACGATGCGCGCGAAGAACCGAAAAAAAGGCGGCGCTCTGCTGCAATTTACATTGCCATTGGAGGAAATTAGCCATGAATATCAAAGAGAAGGTTCTTCTAATTGAGGATGAGCGGACGATCCGAAGATTTATGCAGGCAATCCTGACGGCAAACGGCTATGATGTGCTCATGGCCGGCACAGGCGCAATGGCAGATACCATGATCTCGTCGCACTGTCCGGATATCATCATCCTCGACCTCGGCTTGCCGGATATGGACGGCATGACGATCCTCAAAAACGTCCGAAAATGGTCGAAGGTTCCCATTCTGGTCGTTTCTGCACGCAGCCATGAGCGCGATAAGGTCGAGGCGCTCGACGCGGGCGCGGACGATTATCTGACCAAGCCCTTCGGCACGGAAGAACTGCTTGCGCGAATCCGTGCTGCTGTTCGTCATACCAGAACACCAGACGGCGCGACTTCTGTCGCAAATTCGGGTGTGTTTACCGCGGGCGATCTGACGATCGACTATGCCAAGCACCATGTCTATATCGCGGGCCGCGATGCAAATCTCACGCAGAACGAATATAAGCTGGTCGCGCTGCTCGGCCTGCACGCGGGAAAAGTCCTGACGTATGATTATCTTATCAAAGAACTCTGGGGCCCCAGCGCCCGCAGCGACAATCAGATCCTGCGCGTCAACATGGCGAATATCCGCCGCAAAATCGAAAAAAACCCCGCCCAGCCCGCCTACATCTTCACCGAATCCGGCGTAGGCTACCGCATGGTAGAGGGCAATTGAGCCTGCTTTTCATGACGTACTGGCGCGAAACTGACTGAGAGGTCGAGCAGCAGGCAGCGGCAAAAAGCGAAGGTTTTTCGGCGAATTCGTACTGCATGTTCCTGTTTGAATGTAGGGGCCGATGCCCACATCGGCCCATTTGAAAGTTGCAAATTCGCCGAAAGTTTCTGTATAATCGGTACCTTTTGCCGAACCAATGCGGGTATCGGCCCTGCAGTGACAGCGCGTTTTGTATTGCCTCAAAATGGTTTTCAATCTGCCAGCCGCCGCTTTCTCAAACCGGGAAAGCGGCGGCTGTTTTCTGCTCTGCGGTTCCGCTTGCTTTTTTCTTGGAACTGTGGTATGAAAGAAGAAAACAAATCTGGAGGGATTTCTTATGAAAGTTATGCTTGTAAACGGCAGCCCGCATGAGCATGGCTGCACCGACGCTGCGCTGCGCGAGGTCGCTTCCGCGCTGAATGCGGACGGGATCGACGCCGAAATTTTCTGGATCGGCAATACGCCCATCGGCGGCTGCATCGCCTGCGGCGGCTGTTCTAAGGCAGGCAAATGCGTCTTTGGCGGCTCGGTCAACGACTTTGCCGAAAAGGCAAAGGATGCGGATGGCTTCGTGTTCGGAACGCCTGTCCACTATGCGGCGGCCTCCGGCAATATGACCGCATTTATGGACCGCCTGTTCTATTCCGCGCCGAAGGAAACGTTCTGTCGAAAGCCCGCCGCCGTCATTACATCTGCCCGCCGCGCAGGCACTACGGCCGCCTATGAACAGCTGTTCAAATACCCCGGCATCACGGAAATGCCCATTGTTTCCTCCTGCTATTGGAACAACGTCCACGGCTCCAAGGCCGAGGATGTTCAGCAGGATGAAGAGGGCGTGCGCATCATGCGCGTTCTGGGACACAACATGGCATGGCTCCTGCGCTGCATCGAGGCAGGCAAGGCCGCAGGCGTTCCCAATCCACGCAAGGAGCCGCTTGCAAAAACGAATTTTATCCGGTAAAAACTGCACAAACTAATGCAACGCAAGCTTGAAAGGAGTGCAGCGCAAGATGTGTACTGCGATCACATATCAGACAAAGCAGCTTTATTTTGGCCGGACGCTGGATTATGAATGCAGCTACGGCGAACAGGTGACGGTTACGCCGCGGAATTACCCGTTCGATTTCCGTCACGCAGGCCCGGTGCATACGCACTATGCCATGATCGGCATGGCCCATGTGGCGGATGGGTATCCGCTTTATTACGACGCTGTCAACGAAAAGGGCCTGTGCATGGCGGGACTGAATTTTGTCGGCAACGCCGTGTACGCGCAGCCAAAGCCGGACAGGACGAACATTGCGCAGTTTGAATTCATCCCATGGCTGCTGGGGCGCTGTGCGTCCGTCGCGCAGGCGCGGACGGAACTTTCTAAACTCAATCTGACCGGAACGCCGTTCAGCGCCGCTCTGCCTGCCGCGCAGCTGCACTGGCTGATTGCCGATCAAAAAGAGGCTGTCACCATTGAGTCTGCCGCAGACGGCCTGCACGTTTATGAAAATCCCGTCGGCGTTCTGACCAATAACCCACCGTTTGAGCAGCAGCTGTTCAACCTGAACAACTATATGCAGCTTTCGCCCAAACAGCCGGAGAACCGCTTTTCGGAATCGCTGCCGCTGCACTGCTATAGCCGCGGCATGGGCGCGCTCGGCCTGCCGGGCGATCTGTCGTCCATGTCGCGCTTCGTCCGCGCGGCGTTCACAAAGCTGAACGCCGTCTCCGACGGCACAGAGCAGGGGAGCGTCAGTCAGTTCTTCCACATTCTCGGAGCTGTGGAGCAGCAGCGCGGCTGCTGTGAAGTAGCGGAAGGGCAATATGAGCGCACGATCTACACGTCCTGCTGCAATGCGGACATGGGTGTCTATTATTATTCCACCTATGATAACCGCTGCCTCACAGCAGTCGATCTGCACAGGGAAGATCTCGACGGCAGTACGCTTGCTGCCTATCCGCTTGTAACAGAGCAGCAGATTCTCTGGCAGAACCGCAGGTGAAGCAAAGATTTAGATGTATCTGGTAAGAGCGGGGCACCGCCCCTGCCAACTGTGTCCTTTTTTGCCGCTTTTGCGCAGAACGAACGCGGCCGCCCAAAATCGGGCGGCCGCGCTGTTCTTTTATTTTGTACCTGGATACAGGCACTCGATGTTATGGTCTGCGAAATAGTCGAGCCATGCTTTGCTGGGGACGGCGTTGGTCACAACGGTGTCAAATGCGTCCAGCGGCGCGATATCGATGAATGAGACTTTGTCGAATTTGCTGCTGTCGAGGATCAGGATCCGCTTTTTTGCGCAGCACAGCATGGACTGCTTTGTTTGCGAATGGAACTCGGAGGAGTCCGTAACGCCGGATTCCAGATCGATTCCCTTGCAGCTCATCACGGCCTTGTCAACATGATAGCGCCGCAGCGACTGCTGTGTCTGGTCGCCCACAAGTGCCAGCGACTCTGGCTTAAGCCGCCCACCGGTCAGAATGATTGTCCAGCCCTCAACGCCGCTCAACTCCACAACCAATTCGACCGAGTTCGTGATGACGGTCAGACCCTTTTTCTCCTTGAGTTTTTTTGCCAGATATAAGGATGTTGAGCTGTCGTCGAGCATCAGATGGTCGCCGTCCTCAATGAGACGGCTGGCAATGGCAGCGATCTGATTTTTTGCATCCACGTTGGTCTTGTTCCGGATGGTATAGGACAGGTCTGTCTTCGTGCTGTTGCCGAGAATCGCACCGCCGTAGGTCTTGGTGGCGTAGCCCTCCTTTTCCAGCTTGTCCAGATCGCGGCGAATTGTTTCCTCTGTAACGTGATAATACTCGGCAAGGTCGCTGACAAGTACACGCTGTTCCGCGCGCAGCTTGTCCAGAATTTCATTTTTCCGCTCAATAGCCAGCATGCCGGAATCCCTCTACTTTCCTGTGGCAATCCCACATAAAACAACATTAGTATAACACGGAAGATTCGGGAAAGCAAGGGCTGCACCGCACAATTCAGCGCGCCGACGCATTTGTGCGGTGTTGCCCGAGATAAGCTTTTTGCGGGATGGAAGAAAAAGTTGTGAAAAGCAGCCGATTCCGCTTGAAAATTACGGCGCTATCTGTTAAATTAAAAAAGTCGAATTATGTAAATCAATGTCGAAGCTGGAGCGTTTGTGCCATGGTCTTTTCCAACCTGATTTTTCTGTATCTGTTTCTGCCGGTCTGTCTGATTTTTTACTTTCTTTGCCAGAATATCCGCGCCAAAAATGCGGTGCTGATTGTATTCAGCCTGATTTTTTACGCGTGGGGTGAGCCGGTCTATCTGCTTCTGATGCTCGCCTCCGTTGCGGTCAACTGGGGCTTTGGGCTGCTCATCGAACGCAGGCGGAAAAAGGTCTTCCTGATTCTGGCGCTGGTATTGGATCTCGGCTGTTTGGCAGTTTTCAAATATGCAGGCTTTTTTGTGGAAAACCTGAACGCACTCTTCCGGATTTCGCTGACCGTCCCGCAGATTCCGCTGCCCATCGGCATTTCCTTCTATACCTTTCAGGCGCTTTCCTATACGGTCGATGTTTGGCGCGGTGATGTGCCGGCGCAGCGCTCGTTTGCAAAGCTTCTGCTTTATATCTCGCTTTTTCCGCAGCTGATCGCCGGGCCCATTGTCCGCTATTCGGACGTTGCCGCGCAGATTGATGACCGGCAGTTCGACGCCTCCGAGGCGTTTTACGGCGCGACGCGTTTCTGCGTGGGCCTTGCAAAAAAGGTGCTTCTGGCCGACGCGGCGGGCAAGGTCGCCTCGCAGATTCTGGACGGCAGCCTTGCGTCCTCGACGACGGTCGCCGCATGGCTTGGCATTCTTCTGTATACATTTGAGATTTATTTTGATTTCTCCGGCTATTCCGATATGGCCATCGGCATGGGGCGCATCTTCGGTTTCAAATATATGGAGAACTTCCGCCTGCCGTATACCGCAAAATCCATCACTGATTTCTGGCGTCGCTGGCACATCTCGCTCTCCTCCTTCTTCCGCGATTACGTCTATATCCCGCTGGGCGGCAAGAAAAAGCACCGTCTGCTCAACATGGCGATCGTCTGGGCGCTGACGGGCATGTGGCACGGCGCAAGCTGGAACTTTGTACTCTGGGGACTGTATTTCTTCGTGATCCTCGCCATTGAAAAGCAGCTGGGAGAAAAATCGCTGCGTCGCGTGCCGTATCTGCTGCGCAGGCTCGGCACGATGCTGCTGATCATCTTCGGCTGGAACATTTTCTATTACACCGACATGACGCGGCTCGTACAGAACTTCGGCGTGATGTTCGGGCTTTACGGCGCGGGCTTTTCCAATGCGCAGGCCGGTATTCAGCTGACGAACAATCTGCCGCTGCTGCTCCTCTGCGCCATCGGTGCAACGTCTATCCCACGCAATCTCGGCAATCTCCTCGGCGGTGTGTGCGCGCAGGGCGGAAAAAAGAGCGGGCAGATCATCTATGCCGCCGTCTCGTTCGTGTTTGACGCAGCGCTGCTCGTGCTGTCTACGATCGCGCTGGTCGGCTCGACCTATAACGCATTTCTGTATTTCCGGTTCTAAGGAGGCGGGCTTATGAAAAAAATATATACGGCGCTTCTGCTGGTTCTGCTTACTGCCATGTTCTCCGTTGGGGTCTATTCGCTGGCCGACTATGACGCGACAGGCTCTGCATCCGAAAAGCGCGAGTTCATCAAGCCGGAATTTTCCGTGAAAGCACTGCTGGACGGGACATATATCCCCGCGCTGGAGCGGTATTATTCCGATACCTTCCCGGGACGCGAATCGCTGCTGAAGGCGAACCGGACGCTCAATAAATTCTATTATTATTCCGGCAGCGGTGAAGACAGCGTTCTGATTCTCAATCAGAGCGACTCCGCCGCACAGGGCGGCGAATCGCTCGATGCCGTGCAGAAAGCAAACGGACAGTCCCCGCAGCCGGAACAGCCGACATCTGCACAGCCGGAAACGACAACGGAAGCCCCAGCTGAGCCGGTGCAGGTGCCGACCGATACGGCCGGTGCGCCGCAGACGCCTGAAATGCCCGAACAACCGGAGGAACAGCCGGAGCAGCCAGAGACTGACCCTGAACTCGATACGCCGGAGGAATCCGACGCCAGTTATGCGGGGTCTGTGGTCGTCGTAGGCAACCGCGCGATGGAAATTCCCACGCGGCTGGATGATCTGATCACCAGCTACGCCGGTGCGGTCGGTAATCTGGCCGCCGCCATGGGCCCAGACGTGCGCACGATCTCGCTGATCACGCCGAACGGCGGCGAATTTTACTCGCCTGAGAGTCTGCACACCGGTGAGCACAGCCAAAAGGACATGATCGACTTCTGCTACAGCCAGATGGATGACAAGATTATCACGGTCGATGCTTATTCCAAGCTTCGCAGCCACACGGACGAATATATTTATTTCCGCACTGACCACCACTGGACGCAGCTGGGCGCGTATTACGCCTACACCGCCTTCTGTGAGGCTGCGGGCTTTGATGCCGTTCCGCTGGATCAGTTCCAGACGGGCCGCTACGACATCTTCCTCGGCTCCATGTATGGCTTTACCGAGGGTTATCCGCAGAGCGAGGTTTTGAAGCAAAACCCAGACTATCTGGAATACTATCTGCCCATCGCCGACACCCATGCGCGGTATTACGCGGATGGGAATCTCGAAAGCGGCACACCGGTGAGCGTCGTGTATACAGAACTGGACGATTCGGTTTCCAATAAATATCTCTGCTTCATCGGCGGCGACACGCCCATCTGCATTGTCGAAAGCGACGTGCCTGGGCCAACGTGCATCGTGCTGAAGGAGTCCTACGGCAACGCGTTCGTGCCGTTCCTCACGAGCCATTATGGACGCATCATCGTCATCGATCCGCGCGAATTCAACCGCGACGGCAAGCCGACTTTGAATCTGACTGAATTTGCCGCCGATCAGGGTGTGGATGATCTGATCGTCATCAACTATCCCTATATGATCAACAGCAAGGCGTTCATCCGCTATCTGAACGCACTTGCCGGCGTACAATAAAATTTATGAGGTGAACATTATGGAATACCGGAAGCTGCCCCACGGGAGCGAGCGGATCAGTGTGATCGGCCTAGGAACCTCTGTTGTCGGAGAACACTCCGTTCAGAACGTCGTGGAGACGGTGACGTTCGCGCTGGACAGCGGTGTCAACTATATCGATCTTGCAGGCGGTCACGCCGCTATTTTCCCCGGCATCGGCGAAGCCCTTGCAGGACGGCGGAAGGACGCGTATGTACAGCTGCATTTCGGCGCGGACTATACCTCCGGCGAATACGGCTGGAACCCGACGCTGGACGGCGTCAAAAAATCCGTCGCATGGCAGCTGGAGCAGTTGAAAACAGATTATATTGACTTTGGCTTCATGCACTGTCTGGATGAGATCGGTGATCTGGAGGATTATGAGCGAAACGGTATTCTGCACTATCTGCTTGACCTGAAGGCGCAGGGCGTTGTGAGGCACATCGGACTGTCCACCCACGCGCCGAAGCTGGCAAACCGCGTGCTGGATATGGGAATTCTCGATATGATGATGTTCTCCATCAATCCGATGTATGACTACGGCCACGGAGAATTCTCCATCGGCAGCGCTTCCGAGCGCTACAGCCTCTATACCCGCTGCGAAAAGGAGGGCGTCGGCATCTCTGTCATGAAGCCGTTCAACGCAGGCCAGCTGCTCGACGCGAAAAAATCCCCGTTCGGACAGGCACTCACGCCCGCGCAGTGCATCCAGTACGCGCTCGACCGCCCCGCCGTCCTGACCGTCATGCAGGGGGCAGCCAATGTGGAAGAACTGAAGCGCAATCTGTCCTATCTTGATGCAAGCGCGCAGGAGCGGGATTATTCCGTCATCGGTTCCTTCACACCGAAGGACACGAAGGGTACATGCGTGTATTGTAAGCACTGTCATCCCTGTCCTGCGGGGCTGGATATCGGCCTCATCAACAAATATTATGATCTGTCCCGGCTGGGAGACGTACTGGCGAAGGAGCACTATCTGACGCTCGAAAAGACCGCCTCTGACTGCCTGCAATGCGGTCACTGCAACAGCCGCTGTCCCTTCTCCGTTGACCAGATGGCCCGGATGGAAGAGATTCAGAAATATTTCGGCAGATAACGTCCGCACTGCAATCTACGCATAATCTTGGTAGGGGCGAAGCAGAGTCCCGCCTCTACCAACTGCGGTTGAGTTGATGCTTTCGGACAAAGAAAGGAGCCGCTATGCGTTTAATGCTGCCTGACCGTGAGATTCTTGTCCGGACGATTCGCATTCCTACGGCGCACGGGAGTATCCCGGCGCTGCTGCTCTCGCTGCGCACTGCGACAGACAATGCCACCGGCGTTTTGTGGCTGCACGGCGGCGGATTTTGTAGGTCTTCCGCCTGCATATTCCTTTGTGGCGGACAGCGAACCGTTTTATGCGGAAACTGTCCGCTATTTTGACAGTCTTCGAGCCGCAGGCGTCCCGGCGAAACTGGATGTTTATCACACGAATATGCACGCGTTCGACATGATGCGCCCGCACGACGCGCAGAGCATCGCGGCCGCGGAGAAATTTGAACGCCGCTTTGCCGATGCGCAGGCGTGCTATTTCGCGCCGCAGGAAAGCGGTGGGCGTACAGGGAGAAAGCACGATGAAGATTGAACAATTTGTAATGGCCTATGGCGTGGAGCAGGACCGGCTCCGGGCGCTTCTGCCGGACGGGTTTTCTTCGCTTCGGCCCGTGCTGCGCATCAACGCGGAGATTCGGGACGGAAAAACAGGATATGTAGAATTCAATACCGCCGCAGAAAAAAACGGCGTTCGAGGCTGGCTCAATATTGCCTTCTGGAATGACGTGCCCTTTGAGCAGGACGGGAAAACCACGCGCTTTATCACGGATTTTCTGGATATCAGCTTTACCGGCGTCGGGATCGAGGGCGGCTGCCCAGCAGAAAAGGACAACGCAGGCTGCTTTTTCCTTCATCCCGCGGAGGAACTGCGCCCACCCGAGCCGATCACGGTGAAAAAGGAATTCTGCAACTGTTCGTTCCAGTGGCGCTTTGCTCCCGGCGGCGCGCACGGCGTAAGCATTGGCAAAACGCTGCCCGCATACCCGTCCCCGCAGCAGACCGTCTATCCCAGAGCGCCGTTTACCGCGCAGAACGCCGCTCAAATTTCCTGTCAGCAGGTGCTGGGAAGCTATGCCGTGCGGTTTGAACGATAAAAACCAGCGGCCCGTAGAAAGGTGTTCCCCCTCCACGGGCCGCTTTTTATCATGCACACACCCAAAGCCTCCCCTTGCCGCGCCCCGCGCGGTAAGGGGAGGTGGCATTTGCGGAGCAAATGACGGAGGGGATTTGTTTTAAGTTTCAGAGTGCTCCAAAATATGACACGTTTGAATCCCTTCAGGCCCTTCGGTCCAGCTTCCCTTGTGCCCAAGGGAAGCCTTGGACTTAACGTTCCGCCAGCAGTGCCGCTGCCTTTCTGGCGACGATGATCTCCTCATCGGTGTGGACAGTGAAGACGCGGACGGGGGCATCTTCCATGGAGATATCCATTCCGGCAATCGCCATGCGGTTTTTGAAGCCGTCAAGGCGGACACCCAGGAATTCCAGCCCCTCCAGACTCAGCGCCCGCACAAGCGGGCTGTTGAGGCCGATGCCGCCTCCAAAGACAATGGCGTCCAGTCCGCCCATGACGGCGGCGTATGCGCCGATGTATTTTTTGATCGAATAGCAGTATGCGCGGATGGCCAACTCCGCGTCCTCATTTCCTGCCTCAGCCGCTGCCTGCACGTCGCGCAGATCGCGCCCAACGCCGCCGGACATGCCGTAAAGGCCGCTTTTTGTCTGGAGCATCTGCTTGACCTCTTCCAGCGTCATGCCGCAGGATTCGACCAGATAGAAGATGATATAGGGGTCAATATCGCCGCAGCGATTGTTGTGCATCGTGCCGCATTGCAGCGTCAGGCCGAGCGAAGTATCGACTGATTTTCCGTTTTTGACGGCACAGATGCTTCCGCTGCCGCCTAAGTGACATACAACGAGCCGCAAATCCTCCCGTTCCATTCGCTCCTGCGTCCACTTGGTCAGATATTCAATGGATGCGCCGTGGAAGCCGTTGCGGCGGATGTCATATTTGCGCGAAACCTCAATCGGGATGGAATAATAGTACGCCTCCGGCGGCATAGTGCGGTGGAACGCTGTTTCAAACGCGCCGATGAGCGGCGTGGCGGGCAGCAACGTGCGGAACTGCCGGATGGCAGCCAGATACGGCGGGTTGTGCGCAGGCGCGATGGAACTGAATGCCTCCATTTTGGAAAGCACATCGTCCGTCAGGTACTGCACGCCGCTCACGCCCTTGGCCAGTACGACCTTGAAGCCTACGCAGTCCAGTGCGGCCAGATCGGGAAGAACGGTGTCGGTCAGCTGACTCAGCATGCGCGCAATGGCCTCGCGCTGCGTTGGGAAGGCGGCGCTTTCCTCGACAAGTGTACCGTTTTTATGCGTTTTGGCGTAAAAACGACCATCGCCCGCGCCGACGCGCTCAACTCCGCCGGAGGCCAGAACAAGTTCCTCCGGCATACGGAACAGCTGATATTTCAGGGACGTACTGCCGACGTTGCAGATTAGAATATTCATAGTTTGCTCCTTGTTTTTTCTATACTGTAGCAGATGGAGCGGAAATTATCAATACACCGGAGAAACCAGAATTCTATGCGGCAGTACAATATATGCACGATCTTGGTAGGGGCGGGGCTCTGCTCCGCCCGGCTGGATGCAGCTGTTCTACAGAAATCTTCGGCAAATTCGCATGCACCTGCATATTCGTTTGTAGGGGCCGATGCCCACATCGGCCCGTTGGGAAGTTGCGAATTCGCCTAGGATTTTCGTAAAATCAGTGCCTTCTGCGTGGGCCGATGTGGGCATCGGCCCCTACAGGGTGCTCTGCTGATCCGCAGCTTCCCCATCGCCGGAGGCGAGGGTGTAGAGGCCGCTGAGATACGCCCATGTCGTCTGGTCAATCTCGCCGGTCTGCGGAAGCGCGGCCAGTCTTTGCAGCCATTTGACTGCCGCAACCGAGGGTGCGTCATGAACGCCGGTCACGGTAAGCGCGGGCACGTTAGCATAAAAGCGTGCAAGCGACTGGAGCATCGATTGGATGAGAAACAGATGCGAGTTCCGGCTGCCTGCGGCAAGCACACGGTTCGGCGTCCAGCGGACCGCGACCGGTGCGGCAGGCAGGACCGACGGACTCTGAACAGTATAGATTGCAACGAGTTTATTCCATGTTGTGTTGTCGGTTTCGCCGGTGACGGGCAGACCGTTCTGCCGCTGGAATTCACGGACGGCCTGCACGGTGTTTGGTCCGTAAATGCCGTCCGGCACGAGTTTCAACAACGTCTCGTCTGCGTGTGCGAGGGTTCGGAGCATCGTCTGGAGGCTCCGGATGGGCTGGCCGACGTAATTGGACGGTGTATTCATACGCTGCGTACCTCCCTGTCCTGCATGCCGGATTTGAGCGTCATTCCCGGAAACTGCACAAAGCGCGTGGACTGTGCATGCTGCAGCAGAAACTGCATGCCTGCCAGATCAGATGCGCTCTGCGCGTCCGGCGTGCCGGTCGGAGTGCTTCCGGTCAGACGCTGGAAGACTGCGAGGCTCCGCTTCGTCTGCGCGTCCAGCTTTCCAGACCGCTTCGGCGCGTCCAACTCCGGAAAGGCTGCGGCAGCGGTGATTAACTGCTCCTGCAGATCGGCCTCTGTCACAGCCATCGGCGGGCGCGTGAAGGGGAAAAGCGCTTCGTTTCCGAAAACGGTTGTCTCAATGCCTGCAAACTGAGAATAGATGCTGTCCCAGGTCGCACGGTCAACTGTGCCTGTCTCCGGCAGATTGTAAGCGCGCTGGAATGTCGTGACGGCTTGTGTAGTCGTGTCGCCGAATACACCGCTGACCGGCGGCTCGTGCACGGCGGAATTGAATTGGGAAACAACGGACAGCATATATTGCAGATGCGTCACCTTTGCACCCTGCTCGCCGGGAAGAATCTGCTCAGGGTATTCCCACGAATAGCCGTAGAACGTCTGCCCAAGCGATTGCAGTTCGCCCAGCTTGAGAACTGCCGTATAGAGCATTACGATCGTGTACCATGTCGCGCGGCCCACAATGCTGTCAACCGTCAAAGAAAATATGGACTGGAACGAACGCACGGCGTTTTCCGTCGCTTCTCCGAATATGGCATCAACGGGAACTTTGGGAATGGCGGGATAGTTTTGTGAAATGCGGTTGAGCGCGACCTGCAGAAATGACACATTGACGCCGATATCGCCCCGCCGCACAGGACTGCCGGGGTAGGATTCCTGCAGATTCTGCACGGGCGCGTTCGTCACAAGTTCCACGTCCTCCCCGTAATATGTACGCAGAATATCGATAGAGTTTGCTCCGTCCTGCGCCAGATACTGTGAACCCCACTGACTCAGGCCCTGACAGGTGACCGTCACACCGTTGCAGAATTTTGCTGCCAACGGCTCGACAAAGCCCTGCTTCCGGAGATAATCCGTGAACAATTCGTCAACCAACTCGGAGATATTGTCATAGATGTTGCGGCCATTGATGAATTTCTGGTCGATTGCCGTTGAAGACGTAATATCGAATGGATATCCGCGGCTGCGGTAATATTCGGTGTAAATCCGGTTGAGGGCGAACGAGATGATTGCCAGCGCGTTTGCGCGCAGCGCGGCAGGCTCCCACGTCGGGTAGACTTCGCTGGACAGGACGTTTTTCACATAGTCGGAAAACGACACCGTTACGTTTTCAGCACTCGAATTCGGCGAGCCGAGATGGACAGTGATGCTTTCGGGGATATACGGGGCGATCGTCGCCAAGAAACTACCTCCTTTACAAGTCTTGCGCCTGCGATGGAATATCGAATTCCTGCGTCTGCGCGTAGCTGTCCGGCAGCGTCGGCGTTGGGATGAGTACAATCTGCTGCAGGGTCTGGATGCCAGGGAAGACCTGCGCGTTGTGAATGAATACGCGGTCATAGCCTGCATGTTCTCCGCGCAGATCGACAAGGGCGTAGGGCGTCTCGGCGGTCTGCCGCGTCTGACTGTCGGACGCCGGGGGTGTTGGGACGTCAAAGGGCTCGGTAAAGCCGTCGTAATTCGTCATGCGCACGGCCAACAGTTCCTGCCTGCCGTCCGGCAATTCGCGTGTAATGGTGAGCGTCGAGCCCGGAATGGGGATCTGTGCGGCCGACGTCACGATCTGCGCGGTTACGGTTCCGTATTCCTGCATCATGCTGCCTCCTTTTTTGCTTTCAGCCGTTAGCATATGCGGCAAATACAGATTTTGTGCATGAATGCGGGCCATGCGGCGGATACTATGGATAAAAGAGTAAGGGAGCGGATCAGAATGAACATGTCTCCAAAGGAATACAACCGCTATGTGGCGCGGCTGGCTAAAAAATCGCCGCTGGGAAAGGATCTGCTGAACAGCTTTCTGATTGGCGGCCTCATCTGCGTGATTGGCCAGCTGATCCTGAACGGCTACACCGCGCTGGAACTGTCCGAGCAGGATGCGGCAGCGGCGACCTCGGTCAGTCTCGTGTTTTTAAGTGCCGTGCTGACGGGCCTGAGCGTCTATGACGATCTGGCAAAAATTGCGGGCGCCGGAACGCTCGTGCCAATCACTGGCTTCGCAAACGCGGTCGTCTCGCCTGCAATCGAGTTCAAAGCCGAGGGCTTCGTCACCGGCATGGCGGCCAAAATGTTCATCATTGCTGGTCCTGTCATTGTCTACGGCACGGTCGCCAGTGTTCTTTACGGCATCATTCTGGTGATTTTCGGCGGTTAGCTATCTCTTTGCGCGTAAAGCAGCCGGTTTCCCATCTGGCGGGAAACCGGCTGCTGTGTGTTATGCGGGCTTTGTGTGCAGTTAATCAGCCTGCGAGATAAGCGTTCATCTGTTCGTTGGCGGCGTCAACGAAGGTGTTGATTCCGGCAGCCTCGAGTTTAGAAAGGAACTCGGGCAGGACGTCGTCGGGGTTGACTGCACCGCTCATGAGGTTGAAGGCGTACTCGGCCCAGACGTTGGCCAGAGCGGCTGCTTCCGTCTCGCAGACAGAGGAGTCGAAGATGAAGCCGCCGTAGGGGAGGGTTTCTGCCGCGTCATAGTACGCGGAGAAGCGCTGCCAGAAATCGGCGCCCTGGTCGCTGGTCGGCGGGAGGATACGCACATTGCCGACGCCGTTCGTCCACGGAGAATAGGTCGCACGGGCATCGTCGATGAAGGTGATGGTGCCGTCGTCGTTCTTGTTGTAGGTGAAGCCTTCCACGCCGTAGTTGACATAGGTCATAACGACGGGGTCGGTGTTCAGGAGATTCAGGAACTGCAGGGCCTTATCCGGGTTCTTGGACGTGGCGGAGATGGCCATCATCGCGCCCTGACCGGAGGTGCAGTCCATGTAAGCGGCGGTCGCCGGGACCATGCGCACGTCAATGCCGCGGGCCTTGGAGAAGTCCAACTCACAGCCGAAGGCGTAGGACTGGGTGCAGAACAGGTAGTCGCCGGTGGACTGGCAGGCGGTGCGGTAGTCGTTTGCAGTGGCGACGGACTGGCAGCTCGGGGAGATGAAGCCCTTCTGCGCATAGTAATAGGTGCGGTCGGCGAACTTCTTGAATTCGTCGGTGGCAAACTTGTTGACGATGGTGCTGCCGATGTCCTTGGACGGATGCTCGGCGTCATAGTAGTAGGACAGGACGTTGCCGCCGTTGAGGTCGCCGGTCACGATGGAGGTGTGGGTCACAAGGCGTTCGAGGACGGCCGGCTCGATGAGCAGCGGATAGAAATCGCCGCCCTTGGCGTCCTTGGCCTTCTGGAGCATTTCTTCATATTCATCGGAGTAATAGTCAAGGCCTGCCGCGCAGACTGCATCGACATCGTAGCCGAGTTCAGCCAGCAGCGTGCCGTTGACGTCCCAGCAGTTCTGGGTTGCGGTGTCCTTCAGGCCGGGAACGGCGTAGATGCCCATGCCGTCAAGGCCGTTGGTGCGGGCGCATTCCCAGATGCCTTCGGGGATCGTGGCAAGCAGTTCAGGTGCGTCCTTCTCCAACATATCGTCGAGTTTGACCCAGTAGCCGTCGCGGGCGTACTTGTTGTACTCGTCGGCAGACCAGTTGCAGGTAAAGTAAATGTCAACATCGTCACCGCCGGCCAGAGCCGTGACGGTGCTGGTGTCGAAATCGCCCCAGGTGCCCCAGATCGGATCGAGCGTGACACCAATCTTCTCATTGAGGTACGGATTCAGTTCGGCCATGACCTTTTCGGAAGCTTCCGGGGTTACGTTGCTGCCGTGGAACCAGATCTTGATGGTGACAGACTCTGCCGTGTCAGTAGCGTCGGCAGGCGTCTGCTCGGTCGTTTCGGTGTTGGTTGTGTCAGCAGGGGCCGGGTCGTCAGTCTTTGCCGGGGCTTCCTTCGTCGCGCACGCGGCGAGGCCAAGCACCATGATGAGAGCCAGAAGAAGCGCAAGGACTTTTTTCATTTGATGATTCCTCCATTTTAAAATTTTTTCACTCTATACCAAAACAGCAATTACGCTGATTCAGCCCTTAACGGAGCCGATCGTCAGACCGGCAACAATGTAGCGCTGGAAGAAGGGATACGCGCAGGCGATGGGAACGACGATCATCACGACCAGCGCCATGCGCAGCGTCTGGTTCGGCGCCCGCTGGGCTTCCATGATGGCGGCGGTGCCCATTTGTCCGATCATGCGGTTGAGATATTCAACGTTGTTCTGCAGTTCCATCAGAAGCGCCTGCAGAGGCTGGAGCACTTTGTTCTGACGGATATACAGGAGCGACTGGAACCAGTCGTTCCAATAAGCCAGCGCATTCAAAAGCGCGATAGTTGCAATGCCGGGCTTGGCGATGGGCAGGACAATGCGGAAGAGCGTTGAATATTCGCCGCTGCCGTCGATGGTGGCCGCTTCGATCAGTTCCAGCGGGACAGAACTTTTGAAAAAGGTCCGCATGACAATGATATTGAAGGGACTGACCAGCAGCGGAACGATGAGTGCGGCGTAATTCTCGCTCAGGCCGAGCACCTGCTTAGAGATGATATACGTCGGGACAAGACCGCCGCCGAAAAGCATGACGAAGAAGCTGAAGAAGTTGAAGAAATTACGGTATTTGAAATCCGGACGGTAGAGCGCGTAGGAATACAGGACACAAATCAGGGTGCTCAAAACCGTACCGATGCCGGTAATGAGGACGCTGTTGAAGAATGAGCGCCAGATCTGCGGCAGCTTTTCAAACGCGTAGGCGTAGGTGTCCGTGCTCCACGCCATGGGCCAGAAGGAATAGCCGATGGTGCGGATGGATTCCTCCGAGGAGAAGGAAATGATCACGACGAAGATGAACGGGATGATGCAGCACAGGCTGAACAGGGCAAGGACAACGTTCATGACGGCCTCTGTGCCCGCGCTGACGGAATTGAGACGGTGATTTTTCTGTTTCATCAGGCTGCACCTCCTTAGAACAGGGTACTGTCGGAGTCGATCTTCTTGACGACGGCGTTTGCGCCGATGATGCAGATAAACCCGACGATGTTTTGAAGCAGACCTGCCGCCGTGCTCTGGCCGATGTTGCCGGTGTTCATGAGGACACGGTAGATATAGGTGTCGATGACCTGCGTGACGGAGAACAGTGCGCCGTTCTGCATCGGGACATTCCAGAACAGGCCGAAGTCAGCGTTGAAGATTTTGCCAACGTTCAGAATGAACAGAATCGCAATCATCGTGCGCAGATTCGGGAGCGTTACATGCAGGATCTGCTGCCATTTGCTTGCGCCGTCGATGGCGGCGGCCTCGTATTGCGTCTGGTCGATGCCGGTGATGGCCGCGAGATACAGAACCGTGGAATAGCCGACGTTCTTCCAGAGGTTTGCGAACACGATGATATATGGCCACGGACCGGGCGTTGTGTACCAGGAGACGGCGGTTTCGCCCGCTGCGCGCTGAGCCATGGGAATAAGGCCGTACTGCGCATCGATGAACGCGTTCAGGAAATAGCTGACGACGACCCACGACAGGAAATACGGGAAAAACATCAGCGTCTGATATGTCTTGGCGACGAATTTCTTGGAAAGTTCGCTCATCATGATGGCGAAGGCCACGGGAATGATCATGCCCAGAATGATGAACACGATGTTGTAGGCTAGCGTGTTGCGGATCATGACCCACGAATCGCCGGTGGTAAACAGGAACTTGAAATTGTCGAGGCCGACCCATTTGCTGTGGATGAGGTTATTGAGGAAGGTCGGGTCCTTGGGATAGATTTTGTAATTCTTGAACGCGAGGATGATGCCGCCCATCGGCAGATACCGCAGCAGCAGCAGCCAGATCGCGCCGGGGGCTACCATGCTCAGGAGCATCAGCGTCTTCTTCGCCTTGCTGAACCGTCCGCTGGCGCGCAGATCTGGCACACGCTTTGGTTTCCGGGTTTGCTGCATGAGAATGCCTCCTGTCTTGCTGATATGGAAAGCTGCACAAACCGGACGCAGCTCCTTCGTATTTTCTTATTCTATTCTACCAGTCGATTCGCATTTGGTCATTTACTGCGCTTGCCCTTTTTTGCATCTGCTTGTCAACTTCCGGCAAGCAGGCAGCAACAATATATGAAATTTGATATATCAATCTTTCTACATATTGCCGTTCCGGGATACGGATTGGCATTCTTGCTTTCGTATGCGATAGAATAGAAACATAAAAACGGCTATTGGGAGGTATGGATTTATGGAACTTCTGAACGGAAAAACCGCCGTCGTGACCGGCGGTACACGCGGGATCGGGCTGGCAATCGTCCGGGTATTTCTACAGAACGGCGCGAAGGTCGCACTGTGCGGCAGCCGGATGGAGACAGCAGAAAAGGCTGTGACTGCGCTGAAAGCAGAAAACGCAGACTGGCCCGTCATTGGCCTTGCGCCGGATCTGACGGACTTTAACGCAGTACAGGCCGCGATCCAGACGGCATGCGAGACGTTCGGCGGCGTTGATATTCTGGTCAACAACGCGGGCATCTCGGCGCGGGAGCCGCTGGCCGCTTACAAGCCGGAGGATTTCAAGAAAATCATGGACTTGAACGTCACCGCCGTCTTTAACGGCTGCAAGGCTGTCGAGCCGCTGATGCGCAAAGCCGGGCACGGCTGCATCATCAACACAAGCTCGATGGTCAGTCTGTACGGACAGCCCAGCGGCGTCGGCTATCCGGCAAGCAAATTCGCCGTCAATGGCCTGACAAAGAGCCTTGCGAGGGAGCTCGGCCCGGCGGGGATCCGGGTCAATGCCGTCGCGCCGGGTGTGACCCGGACGGATATGGTCGCCACGCTGCCGGAGGAGTTGGTCGCGCGCATTTCCGCCCCTATCCCGCTTCGGCGCATCGGAGAGCCGGAGGAGATCGCAAACGTGTTCCTCTTCCTTGCAAGTGACCTCGCAAGCTATGTGACCGGCGCGGTCATCAGCGTTGACGGCGCTGCGCAGACGTAAATAATGCCCCAAGCCGCCGGTTCCATGGAGCCGGCGGCTTGGGGTTGGTGTATGGAGGATGATTGTTGGTTATTCGCCGCTGAGATTTTCCGTTACGAACAGGTCGATCACGTTGTCGATGGTCTGCGCGTCGGCGCTCGCGTCGATGCCGGCAGAGAGCCAGTAGGCATACGGGCCGGTGAAGTATTTCTGCAGCGCGTCAAGATCGCTGCCGTAGCGGAACTCAATATGATAGGTCGAAGCCATCGTGTCGTCGCGGAAGAGCAGATAGGTAAATTCGCCCGCATCGTCGGTGGACTGGTATACATCGCAGGCAAACGACGGGTCGATCTCCTGTCCGTTATAAACCATCGTTTCGCCGTCGCCGACCTTGTATTGGCCGAGATAGGTATAGGTGTGTGTCTGCGAAGAACCGTCCGTCAGCGTGATCGTAGCGGTATCACCGGAGAAGGTAAAGGTCTTTGCGCCGTTGATGTACCAGCAGTCAAAGCCGACAAGCTCCGGGGAGGTATAGGCATCAACAGCCTCCTGACCATAGATATCACGGCTGATGTAACTCTTGAGATACGAAGCAGCCTCTGCCGCACCGTCTTCGCCGACGATTGCGGCGCATTTTTCCGTCCAAACGCCGTCATAGTCGGCGCTGAGGATCACATCGAACAAATTGGCATAGGTCGTGCCGTTTTCACCGGCGATTTCCGGGAAGATACCAAAATCGGCTGTCTCGGCAGGCGCATCCGTGGTCTCGGCAGGCGCTTTTTGGCAGGCAGACAGGCAGAATACAAGAACAAGCCCAAGAAGCAGGGCGATCAGGCGGGTCTTTGTTTGCATAGGGAATCTCCTTTTCGTTTCAATAACAGTTAAAGGCCTCTAACCGAGCGCATCATAGCACAGAACCCCACCCTTGTCAAGCCCCGATTTGCAGACAAAATCATTGGCGCGAAGCACCTGAACGGCTGCGGCAGGCAGCGGCAATAGGCAGAAGACGAATGCGAATTCGTGGCGTTTGGTGGTCAATGGTACACATATCAATGTAGGAATTCTTCTTGAAAATCTGCAGCTGCCCCTCAGTCTTTTCTTTTGCTTCTCCAAAAGAAAAGACTGGGAAAAGAAAACGAGCCCGGGGGGATTTCGATTTCCCCCCGGAGTCCCTTGAACCGACCAAGAAAACCGTCCCGGTTTTCTTGGATCTTTCCCGCGAAATTTGAAAAACTGCTCAAAATTTCTGGCATTTCTTGTAAAAGCTTCGTAGGGGTCGATGCCCACATCGACCCGGCAGATTGCACCGTTTTTACGGAAATCTATGGCGAATTCGTAACTGCCCAACGGGCCGATGTGGGCATCGGCCCCTACAGAACTCTGGCGAATCCGTACTGCCTTGCAACTTTTGAACGCAAAGCTGATTTGTCGCAGATATTCTAACGCAACTACCTACAAATTTGGAGCACCGTAACAGGCGGCATGCCCAGATTCCGGATATGCAAAAGCCCCTTGTCATGCGCTTCAATGAGCATGACAAGGGCCTGCTTTGGTGCAGTCATTTTTTACTTGCAGCGTAATGTGCCGGGTACCAGCGCTGGAACCAGGCCGTGAATGCGCCGAGGAGCATGGGCAGAACGGAATTGAGCGCGCCGGTCAGATACGAGACGGGTGTTTGCAGCAGATACCACGTCCAGATCGGCGTGAGCAGATACAAGACTGCCCAGCAGGCTGTCAGAATGCGGTTCGTGCGCATGAACAGCGGATTCTGGAGTGCCGTCTCGCCGCCGTAGCCGTTCATGGAATAATACGCCGTCAGCGGCATGGGCAAAAACACCGTCACGCCCCACATCAGGCCAAACAGGAGATAGGACACAGGCAGCAGCAGCGTGAGCGGCAGCGCGTCCAGAAGCGTCAGCACGCAGATCGTGCCGACAGCCAGAATCGAACACGGCTCGAAGATGGTCAGACGGTATTTCAGAAACGCGAACGGCAGCAGCGCACAGGCCGCAAGCCCGACGCAAGCGCCGATCTGCGCGTGGATAGACAGCGCGATCCAGATCGCCATCCACGGCAGCAGCATGAGCGTCATGTTCGTCTTCTTCCGGGGTTCGGCGGACGGCTGCGCCGGTGCGGCCCCCAAGCCGAAGATATCATCCCAGCGGAGCATGACCGAAAAATCGCCAGTCACGCGGTACTGGTGCTCCATCATGGCCTGCTTGCCGTCAAGTTCCCCGCTGCCGATCTTTTGCCAGACGGAAAGCGGCGTTTCAATGCGCGTCGTGCTGGGCAGAAAGTCCGATTGCAGCACGCGCTGGCCGTCCTTTCTGAGCACGATCTGGCAAGTCTCGCCGGTGTCCGTATAGAAAAATTCCAGAACACGATCCTTCCTGTCCCATGTCGATGGGTCATAGAGCGCGGCCATCTGCCGTGTAAAGGCCTGCGCCGGAGACAGCTTCCCAGCCTCCGGGGTCTTTTCCGCGGCAGTATCCTCCCGGCTGACGCCCCAGCTGGCGTCCGCCATCTGCTCAAATACCGCGCGCGGGAACAGTGGCTGACGCAGCGCGCAGGCTGTTTCGGCCGAGATTGCACCGCGCACAAATTCTGCGCCCGCCTGTTTGACCAGTTCAAGATAGGCGTCCGTGCGCTGCCGCAGTGCCGGGACGCGGAACAGTTCGCCCTGTCCGCAGTAAACGGATGTATAGCCGCCCGCACTACAGAGTCTGGAAAACTGCGCGTCCACCGCGTCATAATTGCCCTCGGCGGTATAAAAGCCGCAGGTTGAGATCACGACCTGCCGTTGGCCGGAGCGGTCGTACCGGCTCGGATGGCCGCCGGATTCGGTGTCGGTCATAAACGGCAGCGACATTGGCAGCTGCCGGTCGATGAGCAGCTTCAGTTGGCCGGGAATGCTGAAATAATAGAGCGGAAAACTCCAGATCAGCACATCGGCGGCAAGAATTTTTTCAATCACACCGGCCATATCGTCCTGCAGAACACATTTGCCCGGCGTTTTGCTCCAGCAGGCGAAGCAGCCCCGGCACGGCAGCAGATGCAGCTTTCCGACCTCGAGGGTCTCGGCCTCCACCGGCTGCGTCTGCCGCAGGCCGTCCAGAAACGCGCTTGTGAGCCGGTATGTATTGCTTTTGTCCCCCTTGGGACTTCCGTTCAGAACCAGAACTCTCATATCATTTCCTCCAGCCGTTTGATGCAGTTCTCGGCCCACACGATGCACATCTGTGCATAGTCCCTGCCAAACTGTGCCGTAAACGCCCAATACACGGGCGCGCTGGCATCGGTCAGTTTGCCGTAATCCTCAATGCTCTGCGGTACGCTGTCCATGCTCCGCAGCCACGCGCGGCAGCCGTCGGCATAGGCGCGCAGCATTGTGATTGCCTGTTGCGGAGGGAGATTTTCGGCGAAGAAGACCTTCATCAGAAATTCGCTCTTATAGCCGTCTGCTGACTGCCCCTGTTCTGACAGCCAGCGCAGCAACTCCGCGCGTCCGGCGGGCAGAATGGAATAGACGTTCTTATTCGGTTTCCCGTTCTGGATGACCGTCTCATGCGCAACAAGCCCCGCATGCTCCAGCTTGCCCAGCGTCAAATAGATCTGGCTGGTCTGCGCGGGCCAGAAAAACTGTACGGAAGAATGAAATGCCTTTGCCAACTCATATCCGCTGCATGGACCGTAATTTAAAAACCCAAGGATGCCATGCTGTAAGCCCATTGTATCCCTCCTACATCATCTAATTATTTCATATTCCAATATTATAATATAAACATGTGCTTGTCAACTCCGATTTTCATTTCCGCTGTATATGCCAAAGTCTCCCCCTGCCATGGCAAGGGGAGACTTTTATTGTTTTGCTAAAATTAGAAAGAGAAAAATCTGCGCCGCTAGCCTTCCAGCATCGCATCCATCACCGCGAAAAGCGCACGCTGCTGCGCGGGAGACAGGCGCAGCCATTTTTCCAGCATGCCGCGCTGCCCGGGCGTCAGGGCAAGCAGTGCCTCGCCGTCGGCAAAAAACTGCGAGAGCGTCAGCCCAAATGCGTCGCAGATCTTTTCCAGCGAGGAAAACGAGGGCGTCATGCCCTTCTGGTACCAGGATGAAATGGTAGACTGCGGAAGGCCGGAGCGCTCGGCAAGCTGATATTCCGTCCAGCCTCTGGCTTCCCGGTTTTTTCGGATCAGCCCCAGAACGTCTGTCACATGCTTCACCACCTACGACTTTTCGCTTATTATACTTTGAAAAATCGTTGCATTTTAATCATAAATATCGTATTATTTACTACGACATTACTTACCCTTTTAAAGGAGGCAGCAAACCCGCATGGAGCACGAAACCAACAGACGCTTTGAGGCATGGCTGGATGACGAGCGCTGCGTCATATCCTTTCACAGCATTCCGGATGCCCGTTATTTTACTGCGCCGGAACCCATCTTCTGGCCTGCAATCCTCGAACTCGTCCTGAGCGGATACCGGATCCAGTAAATATTTAGGAAAAATTAAGAGATTTCAGGGAAAAGCCGTGGTATACTGGAAGAAAAATAAGGAGGAATGCATCATGAAACGCTGTCTGATTTTCATGCTGCTGCTCGGCCTGCTCCTGACCGGCTGCCGGAAGCAGACGCAGCCGGAGCAGCTGCCCGCTGCGGAGACAGCTGGCAGTCAAACGGAAACCGAATCCGATGTGCAAACACCGGAACGGACGCTGATGCTTGGCACGATCGATTTTGACACGGAAAAGAGCGTGCTCCGCAGTATGATCCAGAACTATAATTTCTCCGGCGCACCGGTCAGGATCGAAATCCTCAACTACGCCGACGGCGCGGAAAGCCGCGCGGATGCCGTGACGCGCATGACGACAGAGCTGCTGGCCGGAAACGTGCCCGATCTGCTTGATTGCAGCGATCTGAGCGGCGCGCAGTACGCGGGCTACGCAAAAAACGGCATTCTGCTGCCGCTGGACGGGATGCCGGAAGCGGAGCTTCTGTCCGGTATTCTGAAGCCGTGCTATGTGGATGGGGAGCTTTATTCCATCGTTGGGGCCTTTGCGCTCGACCCGCTGTTCGGCCCGGCGGAGAAGCTCGGCGCGTCGCTGGAAACGTCGGTCGAGGACGTGCTGTGCGGCGCAGTTCCGGACGTCAGCTTTTTCTGGGGCGGTGAGGATCTGCTCAGCGTCTACTGCCGCCACGCGGCGGAGCAGTATCTGGACTATGATACACAGACCGCCTCCTTCGAGAGCGAGAAATTTTTGAATATTCTGACGGCCTGCGCGGCCATTTCTTCCGCGGCGCCTGCCCCGGACAGCATCATGCAGCAGCCGATGCACTCCGCCGCGATGTACCGGTCCATGCAGATTTCCTGGTACCAGCAGACCGGCGGCGCTTTCCGCGTGCTTGCTCTCGATTCGGACGGTGGAACGGCGTATCAGCCGATTTTGCAGCTTGGTGTCTGCGCCGGTTCCGCCATGCGGGAAGCGGCGGCGGAGGCGCTGCGGAACATGCTGCAAGAAGCCTTTCAGCAGACCGTTGCAGACGCGTTCCCGGTCAACCGCGCCGCGCTGCGCGAGCTGATGCAGAAGGAGATCGAAGCGCAGAGGGCCGAACAGCAGACGGCCATCCGCGAAGAGGGCCGCGTTGAGGTCGGCGAGGCAGGCGATCTTGCGTTTCTGTTTGACGAAGCCGCCGCCGATGATCTGATGAACGTACTGGAGCACGCCGACTGCCGTTCCTGTGGCAATCAGGAAATTTTGAAGATCATCCTTGACGAAGCGGACGCCTATTTCAAAGGCCGGAAAACCGCACAGGAGGCGGCACAGGTCATGGACAGGCGCGCGGCGCTGTTTATTGCGGAAGCCGGATGATACAGCCGGTTTTTGCTGTTGACAGCCGTAACCATTTGTGCTATACTATGATTACAGGCGTAAACAGCAAGATGAAAAAACGTGAGCTCGACGAGCTGTATGCGCTGCTGCGGAATATGGAGGAGAAAAAAGCGCCATGGCTGAATGGTTTGTTTCGTCCGCCGTGTTGGCGGCGCTGCTCATCGGAGCACACTATCTGCTGCGCGGGAAAATCAGCGCAAGATTGCAGTACACACTCTGGCTGGTGCTGCTCGTGCGGCTGCTGCTGCCGCTTTCTGTCGGGAAAACCGCCCTCAGCGTGGCAAATCTTCTGCCGGAGGCCGAACCGACCGCTGTCATGCAGACGGAACCCGCCGCCGCGCCGCCCGCGCAGGCGGCCAGTACACCAGAACCGGCTGCGCCCGCAGCGCCGGTGCAGATGCCCGCACAGCCGGTGCAGCGCCCGGCGTCCACGCCTGTGCAGACGGAAACGGGCAGCGCAGAACCGGAAAAATCTGCACAGAAGCCCGCCGTTTCCGTGTGGAAGATATTCATGCTTGTATGGGCCTCCGGCGCGGCTTTGCTGGGGCTGTGGTTCCTGTTCTGCAATCTCCGGTACGGACGGCAGCTGCGGGCGGGCGTTTTGCGCGCGATCGCGCCGAAGGAGGGCCGTCCGGCTGTCCGGCTGACGCAGACCGCGCTGTCGCCGTGCCTGTTCGGGCTTTTCCCGCCGGCGATCTATGTGACAATGGACTGTGCGCAGGACGAGCAGCTGCTGCACCACTGCGCGGAGCATGAGTATACGCATTATCTCCACCGCGACCACATCTGGGCCGTTCTGCGCGGCGTGTGCCTCGCGCTGCACTGGTTCAACCCGCTGGTGTGGTGGGCAGCGGCGCTTTCCCGCACCGACGCGGAGCTCTTCTGCGACGAGGATACCGTCCGCCGTCTTGGCGAGGACGCGCGTGCGGACTACGGCCGCTCACTCATCCGCATGACGTGCCGCGAGCGGGTCGATCCCCTCAGCGCGGCGACAACAATGTCGGGGCGCGGCGGGCAGCTCAAAACGCGCATCGTTTCCATCACAAAGCACCCGAAAACCGCAATTCCCGTTCTGATCCTCGTGCTTCTGCTCTGCGCCGCGGCAGTCGGCTGCACGATGACCGGCGCGAAGGATGCCGCGCCTGCACAGCAGACGCAGCAGACATCGGAAAGAATGGAGAACACGCCCAAGGAATCAGAAGTGCAGGAGGCCACACGCGAGGAACCGGAAGCGGCGGTGGAATTCACCACCACACAGGACACGGTCACGCTCAGTGTCCCGGCACGATACGAAAACGAAATCACTGCGGACGATTCGTTTATGATCGAAGCGCCGGAGACCGGCGAGCATGACCTGGACGATGTGCTGTTCTCCTTCTACGACAAAAGTCAGGCATCAGAAGACCGCCTCGGCCTCGTCTGGGCGATCCGCGCGTTCCAGTTTGAAGACCCGGCGGAGCTGGTCAAGGACGGCGCAGACCGATGGGTCGAGGAAAATCTTATGGCGCTGAACACGCATCTGCTCGGCACACGCGGCAGCACGGCATATTATTTCTTCTGCCTGAGCCCGTCAGACAAGGCGGTACGGCAGTATGACAGTTCGGACACAGCGGCGGTCAGCTCGTATTACCAGCACGCAGCCGACGGCTTGGATATCTTAAAGGATTTTGTTGTCCGCAACGGCCTTGCGCCGGTGGAGGGCGCGGTCGACTGGGAGGCGTGGTATCAGGAATTCATTCTGCCGCGCATTGAGGCCGAAACGGATCCCGCCGCGGACGCGGCATGGTTCGCCGCGCGCGAGCCGGTGGAGCAGTGGCCCGAATTTACCGTGAACGGCACGTCGATCTATGATCTGACACTGGACGAACTCACGCCCGCCTTCGGTAAGCCCACGCGTATTTATCACTGGATGGACATCGGGACGGAATACTATGACGTTGTGCAGTTCCCGGACGCCTCACAGATTGCGGGCTGGATAGATGAAGACGGCACAATTCACCATCCGGACGGCTCACAGGCCGCGGGCTGGGTCGGCGAGGATGGGGAGCTTCATCACCTGAATGCCGCGTATTTGCGCCTGGAAAGCGGAACCGAGGTGTGCGGCATCCGCTACAGTTGGAATTACTTTGCGGCGGCGAACATCTTCCCACGCGATGCCGAGCCGGTGCTGGAGCAAATTGACGAACATACCACGCGGCTGAGGCTCGGCGGCGAGATCACCTACATGGGCAAATACAGCTACATCGAGTACATGGACGGCATTCCCACAATGCTTGTCGTGTGCAACGAGACAGTCATGACGTTCTACATTGAAAACGGCGTGATCGCCGCCGTCAGCTGGATGGCGCCGGAGGAATCCATGCGGCTGCCCATCACGGAGCAGGAGGCGCAGCAGCGTATGACGATCGACCCGAGCCTTCTGACGGATGAGAACCTCCACAGCATTCTGATCGGCCCGGAGATTGCGCTTGTCAACGACGGCTTTACATTTGATTCGCCCGAAGACCTGTCGTCCGAGCAGCTGTTTATGCTGTTTCTGCACTGGTCGTCCGATTACACATACACGCGCGATAATTACAAGCAGGCCGACGGGAAGTATCACTTCACGGAGAGCTTTGTGAACAGCGTTTTGCGGTATCATTTCGGCGACGGCAGTTTCACGTTTGACATTACGCAGTGCGGCTGCTACGACGCATCGGACGGCACAGCGGTCATTGAGAATGTGTCCGGCTTCGGCGGAGACCGCGATCTGCGCATCGCAGACGTGCAGGTGCTGGGGGGCAGCACCGTACAGGTCACGGCGGATTTTTATAATGCTGACCCGTTCTTTGACAACAGCGGCGGCGAACTCCGCTACGCGCGCAAGGTCTACACGCTGGACTTCTACTACGGCGGTGCGCTGTTCCAGTCGGCGCGGTTCTCACCGCTTCCAGAGGACGATCTGCGGGCGGCCCTGCAGCTGCACACCGGCGAGACGACGGACGATCTGGCGCAGCTGTTCTGGACGTATGACGGCCAGAACAGGAATCTGCTGGGCAGTTTGCCGGACGGTAATTGGACAGCGCTGCCGCTGACCGAAGACGCGTGGGATGGACTTTCCCTGTTCATCTACGAGCGCTGGGCGCGCGAAAACGGCTGGCCGCTGACGATCAGCGCGGCGGATTTCCGCAATACGCTCGAACGCTATTTCCCGCTGGGCCGGTACGGCTGGGAGGATCGCAGCTCACACTATCTGACCTATCAGGATGGAACCTATACCCGCACCATCAACGACAACCACGGCGCGCGGTACTGTTATCTGAAACGCATCTCCTGCATGGCAGACGGAAGCTTCCAGCTGGTGTTCCGCTGTCTCGACGTGCCAGAGCTCACGGAGTACGCGGACGCGGGAGCGGACGTGCGCGCGGTCTATGACCACGCGGGCGCGGAGGAGCTTCAGCCGCAGGAATTCCGTCGGGCCGTGTACCGCGCGTTCGCCGACGGAGTCATCCCCACCGGAAACAGCATGACGGAGCTGACCGTGACCGTCCGCCTGACCGGCGAAGCGCGGTATCCGTTCCGGTTCCTGTCGGCCTCTGCATAAATCTGACGTGTTCCATCCTTAAGCAGCCGCCCCTGTTCCCGCAGGGGCGGCTGTTGGAGAAATTGTTTTGAGGGAAAGGTTGACAAATGTAGTCCTGCATGCTACAATAAGTCTACAAAAGTAAACCGAGGAGGGACGTTCCCATGCAATTATGCCAGAGCGAATGGACCGTGCTGCAAAGCCTGTGGGAGCGGCAGCCGCAGACGCTCATGCAGCTGGTGGAGGATTTAAAGCTTCGCGCCGGATGGTCGGCCAGCACGAGCAAGACCATGGCCAGCCGTATGACGGAAAAGGGGCTTCTGCGCTATGAGGGCAAGCCACGGCGCTATTACCCGAACGTTACCCGCGAGGAGGCCGGGCTTGAGGAAACGGAGCAGCTGCTTTCCCGCGCGTTCGGCGGCAGGCTCGGCCTGCTGGTCAGCAATTTCGCCGACCACGGAAAAATCGGAAAGGATGAACTTGAAGAACTCTATGCCATTTTGGACAAGGCTGCGGGCCGCGAAGACTAGGGGAGGGGAGTCATGCTGGAAATTCTCATTTCATCGACCGTTCTGATCCTTGCGCTGACCGCACTTCGCTTTTTGCTGCGCGGGAAAATCAATCCGCGCCTGCAATATGCACTGTGGCTGCTCGCCGCGCTGCGGCTTTTGCTGCCGGTCTCGCTGGTCAGAAGTCCGGTCAGCGTGATGAACGCTGTCCCGGACGTGCCCGCCGCCATGCAGCGGCTGACTGCCCCGGAAAATCGCCGTGCCCCGCAGACGGACAATACGCAGTCCCCAGCACAGACTGCATCTGAAACGGAAACTGCGCCCGCAAAGGCGCAGACGCAGCTGACGGGAAGCACGATTTTGAAATTGATCTGGCTGACCGGCGCGGCAGCGATGGCGCTGGTTGTTCTGGCGCAGAATCTGCGGTTTCTCCGGAGACTCAGAAAAATTCGGCAGCCGTTTGCCTGCATGGAGAGTCCGGTTTCGGTCTGGCTGGCGTCCGGACTGCCGTCGCCGTGCCTTGTGGGGCTGTTCCGCCCCGAAATATATCTCACACCAGAGGCTGCGGCGGAGCCTGATACCCGCTGCTTTGTCCTCCGGCACGAATTGGCGCATTTTCACGCAAAAGACCAGCTTTGGAGCCTCCTGCGCCTCATCTGCCAGTGCCTGTACTGGTTCGACCCCTTCGTGTGGCTTGCCGCGGCGCTTTCCCGGCGCGACTGTGAATTGGCCTGCGACGAGCGGGTGCTGAAAAACCTCGACCCCGGCAGCCGGGCAAGCTACGGCCGCGCACTGCTCAGCCTCGTCGCGCCGAAGCGCGCAAAGGGCCAGCTGCTGTCCTGCGCAACGACGATGCAGCTGGGGAAAAAGAGCCTCAGAGAGCGCATCACGCTTATCGCAAAAAAGCCGAATATGGCAGCGTATACGCTTGTGTTTGTGCTCATTCTGAGCCTTGTCCTGACGGCCTGCACGTTTACAAGTGCGCCGGTGCAGCCGGAACCGGAGCCTGTACCGGAACCCGTACAGACAGAACCGGAGCCGGTACAGCCGGAGGAACCGCTGGCTGATACGGAGGCACCTCAGCCCGTCGAGGACGACCCGGAGGCGGATTTCCAGATGGCGTTTCCGACGCTGAACTACGCGTCGTTCCAGCGCTATCTGGACGAGCACCCGGAGACGCTGGACAGCGGCTGGGAGCATATCCGCATCAACGAAGCGGGCTTTGACGACGCGGGCACGAGCATCGAAACGCAGCAGGGCGATCAGGTGCTGGCCGTCGATGCGGAATACGGCATTCTGCTCGTGCGCATCACCGGCGACGGCTATCGCGGCGTGCTGGCAATCTGCCGTTATCCGGAACTTCTGCGGCTGGAAATGGCTTCGACCTATGGCGTGGAAGGGGAACTGGCGGGCAAAATTGCATCTGACCACGGCGGCATTCTCGCCATGAACGCCAACGGCTTCCAGGACCCAAACGGCAAGGGCAACGGCGGTCAGCTTGCGGGCTGGTGCATGGCGCAGGGCGAGACGCACGGCTATCACTTCGGCGGCGATGTCTACCAGCGCATTGAGCTGAGCGAAAACGGCCTCGACTGCCGCATCGTGCCCGCGTCCGACCCGGTCGGAGAGGGAACGTACAACGCCGCCGAGTTCACACCCGCCCTGATCAAAGACGGCGAAAAGCTTGAGGATTCCTTCTGGACGGGCGAGCAGCCGCGCGCGTGCTTCGGCACGGGCACGCAGGGCGTTTATATGCTCATCATCGAGGGCCGCTATCCTGACGAGGGTATCCGCGGCACAAGCGTCAACACGTGCTCGGATATCCTGCTTTCCTACGGCTGCCGGAACGCCCTGAATATGGACGGCGGCTCAAGCGCAATCTTGTGGTACGACGGTGAATATGTTACGCAGTGCTCCTCCTCGTTCCTTCGCTACACCGGCGGCCGCCCGCTGCCGAACGCATGGGTCTACGGGTAAATTTCATGTTGACAATCGCAGGAAATGTGGTAAAATATCTGCGATATTGGAAAACCGCGTTGAAAAACCGAGCGTTCCGGTGTTGCTTTCAGAGAGAAGGGGACGGTGAGAGCCCTTCAGCAAACCTGTCCGCAGCCAGTTTGGAGCGGCCGCGCGAAAGCGCGGCGGGTGCTTCCCGATACAGAAGCGCCGAGATATGCGTAGGCATAATCAGGGTGGTACCGCGACTGACCTCGCCCCTGTCACAGGGGCGGGGTTTTTATTTTATGGATAAAGCCTGCCCTTGTCGTGCCCTGCACGATAAGGGGAGGTGGCATTTGCGTCAGCAAATGACGGAGGGGATTTGCTGCGGATTTCAGAGTGCCCCGAAATTTGCAGCGTTCGAATCCCCTCAGGCCCTTCGGGCCAGCTCCCCTTGAGCCCAAGGGGAGCCTTGATAGATACTGCTGTTTAAAATTTAATGTATATAGAAGGAGTATTCATCATGGCACACAAGCTTTACGGCCTCAATGAGCTGCGCGAGATGTACCTGAAGTTCTTTGAAACGAAGGGACATCTGCGTCTGCCGAGTTTTTCGCTCGTTCCGCAGAACGACAAATCCATCCTGCTGATCAATGCAGGCATGACCCCCATGAAGCCGTGGTTTACCGGCGAAGAAGAGCCCCCGCGTCACCGCGTTACCACCTGTCAGAAGTGCATCCGCACCGGCGACATTGAAAACGTCGGCCATACGGCCCGTCACGGCACCTATTTTGAGATGCTCGGCAACTTCTCCTTCGGCGATTACTTCAAGAAGGAAGCCATTCCCTGGGCGTGGGAATTTTTGACCAGCCCGGAGTGGGTCGGCCTTGAGCCTGACCGTCTGTATCCGTCTGTCTTTGCGGGCAACGAGACGACGCCTGCCGACGACGAGGCCTTCGCCATCTGGCGTGACGTGATCGGCATTCCCGAGAACCGCATCTTCCGCTTCGGCAAGGAGGATAACTTCTGGGAGCATGGCTCCGGCCCGTGCGGCCCGTGCTCGGAAATTTACTATGACCGCGGCGAGCAGTACGGCTGCGGCAAGCCCGGCTGCACCGTCGGCTGCGACTGTGACCGCTATGTCGAGGTCTGGAATATCGTCTTCTCCCAGTTCAATAACGACGGCCACGGCAATTACACCGAACTCAAGCAGAAAAACATCGATACCGGCATGGGCCTCGAGCGCCTTGCCTGCGTGTGCCAGAACGTCGCGTCGCTGTTCGATGTTGATACTGTTATGAATATCACGAATAAGGTTTCCGAGATCACCGGTGCGCACTATGAAGAGTCCGATAAGACCGACGTGTCGCTCCGCGTCATCACTGACCATATCCGCTCTTCGACCTTCATGATCTGCGATGGCATTCTCCCGTCCAACGAGGGCCGCGGCTATGTCCTGCGCCGCCTGCTGCGCCGCGCTGCACGTCATGGCAAGCTGCTGGGCGTGAATGAGCCGTTCCTCTATCAGGTCGTGGACACTGTCGTCCATGAAAACGAGTGCCAGTATCCCGAACTGCGCGAAAAGCAGGCGTATATCACCCGCGTCATCCGCACCGAGGAAGAGAATTTCGCCAAAACCATCGACGGCGGCATGAAAATCTTCTCCGAGATGCTGGAGGCTCACAAGGCAAACGGTGAGACGACCTTCTCCGGCGCAGACGCGTTCAAACTTTATGACACCTACGGCTTCCCGATCGATCTGACCAACGAAATGGTCGCCGAAGAGGGCATGCAGGTCGATGAAGCGGCCTTCAAGCAGCTGATGCAGGAGCAGAAGGTCCGCGCACGCGAGGCGCGCAAAGCGCTCGGCGATCTCGGCTGGGCCGGCGTCGAATTCGGTAAGGAGATTCCCGCCACGACCTTTATCGGCTATACCAACATGAAAGCCGAGGGCAAGATCGTCGCTATCGTTGCCGATGAGGAACTGCAGGGTGCGATTACCGCCGGCACGGATGCGATCCTTGTCCTCGACCAGACCCCGTTCTATGCAGAAATGGGCGGTCAGGTTGCCGACCACGGCACGATCTGCACGGAGACTGCCGAATTTACCGTCACCGATGTGCAGAAGAATAAGGGCGGCAAGTTCATGCACTACGGCAGACTTGTCTCCGGCTCGCTGGCTGTCGGCGATACCGTCACCGCCTCTATCGATGAGACCCGCCGCAAGGCCATCATGCGCGCACACTCCGCGACGCACCTGCTGGACTACGCGCTGCGTACTGTTCTCGGCGACCATGCCCATCAGGCAGGCTCTCTTGTAGAACCTGACCGCCTGCGTTATGATTTTACGCATTTCTCTGCCGTTACGGCCGACGAACTGGTCAAGATCAGCCGCCTCGTGAGTGAACTTGTGCTGGACGGCATGCCCGTCGAGACAAAAGAAATGCCCATCGCAGAGGCGAAGAAGCTTGGCGCGATCGCACTGTTCGGCGAAAAATACGGCGATGTTGTCCGTGTGGTCAACATGGGCGGCAAGTCCATCGAACTCTGCGGCGGCACCCACGTTGATAATACCGCCAAGGTCGGCCCCTTCCGCATTACAAGCGAATCCTCTGTTGCCTCCGGCGTGCGCCGCATTGAGGCCGTTACGGGCGAGGCGTTCCTGAACCTCGTTGATGAGATGAACATGCGTCTGGTCAAGGCGGCCGAACTGCTCAAGACCACACCGATAGAACTCATCAACAAGGCCCAGAGCAGCATGAACGAGATCCGCGAACTGCATCAGACCATCGAGAAGATGAAGGACAAGCTGTTTGCAGGCGATGTTGACAGCCTCCTGTTCTCTGCCAAGGATGTAAACGGCCTCAAGGTCGTCACGGCCAGCCGTGAAAATACCGATGCAAACGATCTGCGCAAGCTGGGCGATTTCCTGCGCGACAAGAACCCGAACACCGTCGCGGCGCTCGGCTCTGTCAATGGCGAAAAGGTTACGCTGCTTGCTGTCTGCGGCAAGAATGCCGTTGCGCGCGGCATCAAGGCCGGCGACATTATCAAGAATATTGCGCCCATCGTCGGCGGCAAGGGCGGCGGCAAGCCGGATTCCGCCATGGGCGGCGGCACGAACGCCCTCAAGCTTGACGACGCGCTGGCGGCTGTTGACGATTATGTTGCGGTCAATGTAAAAGACTAAGGAGGAACTGACTATGTCCGATTGCCTGTTCTGTAAAATCATTGCGGGTGAGATCCCGTCCGCAAAGGTCTACGAGGACGACCTTTGCTATGCCTTCAAGGATATCAGCCCTCTTGCACCTATGCACTTCCTCGTTGTCCCAAAGCAGCATTTCGCCTCCGCCGCTGAGGTCACGCCGGAAAATGAGGCTGTGATCGGCCATATCTATACGGTTATTGCGAAGCTTGCAAAGGAACTGGGCTTTGCCGACGGCTACCGTGTTGTGACCAACGTCGGCGAACTTGCCGGACAGACCGTCCATCACATCCACTTCCATGTGCTTTCCGGCAAGCAGCTGGGCAGCTTCAACTAAAGCCGCCGTGAAAAAACGCACTGTTCTCCTGCTGCTGGGCGCGCTGTGTCTGCTGGCGGCGCTGGGCCTTACAATCTGGAACCTCTGGACTGCAGACCGGGCGCAGGCTGCCGCAGCTGCTGCTGTGCAGCAGCTGGAGCCGCTGATTCCTGCGCCTGCGCAGCAGGAGCCTGCCAAGACGACGGACGCGCCTGCAGCTGAACCGGAAGAGCCGGATATCCCGGACTACCTCCTGAACCCCGGCATGGCCATGCCGGTCGTTATGGTGGACGGTGTGGCCTATATCGGCGTGCTGGAGATTCCTGCGCTGGAGTTGACGCTTCCGGTCACGGGTGAGTGGAGTTATGACCGCCTGAAAATCGCCCTCTGCCGCTACGCGGGTTCGGCGTATCTTGACAATCTGGTCATCATGGGCCATAATTATCCGGCGTTTTTCAAAAACCTCCGCGATCTGCGCCCCGGCGACGAGATTCACTTCACGGATGCGGACGGAAACGTCTTTTCCTACACGGTCGCGGATCTTGAACAGCTGCGCGCCTCACAGGTCGAAGACATGATCACCGGCGACTGGGATCTGACGCTCTTCACCTGTACGCCCGGCGGCCAGCTGCGCATTGCAGTCCGCTGTATCCGCGCGGCTGAATAAAATAAACCAATCTGGTCTGGAAAAACAGAGCCCCCCGTCCTGCGCAGGACGGGGGGCTTGTGCTGTGATTTATTATTTTATTTAGTCAGGTACCGGTGCAGCAAAACAGCAACCTCGGCGCGGTTCGCGCCGGTCTGGGGATTCAGCTTTGCACCGTTTCCCTTGAGATAACCGCAGCCGACAGCCCAGCGCATCGCATCGACGGCGTAGGCACTGACATCGGCAGCATCCGTATAGCTGCGCAGGCTTGCGGATGCGGCGGGCTTGCCGGAAAGCCGATAGAGGATGGAAGCCAACTGCTCACGCGTGACAGGCTGCTTCATGCAGAATTCCGTCTCGCTTACGCCGCCTGCAACGCCGTTCTTCCATGCCCAAACGATTGCGTCGTAAGCGTAATCTGTTTCCGAAACGTCTGTGAACGGGATGCTCGTGTCAGAGACAGCAGGGGAACCGGCGCTCCGGTACAAAATCAAAATCAGATCGCCGCGCGTCATGCTGCCGCGCCAGTTGAAGGTTGACTTGTCCGCACCCTGAATGAGCCCGTATTCGTTCATAAAATCGACGGCATCCGCTGCCCATGCGCAGGTTCCTGCATTCACGTCCGAGAAGACGGAGGAGGACTGTTTTGTCGCAATGAGGATGGTCAGTTCGCCCGTTCCAAGCTGCGTACCGCCCGCATCATAGGCGGTATAGGTAAGCTTCAGCTGCGAAGCGCAGTCCGCTGCCGGGAGAAAGTAAAGCGCGTCAAGAAGCAGGCCTGATTTTTCGGTGTCTGCCAGGTAAAACCAGTCCTGTGCATAGTGGACAGTCGTGTACGCGCTGCCTGCAACACTGCTGAAGTCTTTCAGCAGCCGTCCCACGCCAGCTTCCGGCTGCTGGAAGCTGACACAGACTGCATCCGGATATTGCTGCGCGATCTGTCCGGCAGCGTCCAGTGTTTTCAAAAATGCGCCGGAGGCGGTGACGGTGCTGTCGCCGGAGACGGTGACGGCGGCGCTGCCTGCAAAGCGCGTTCCGTCAGTTCCGACGGCGGTAAAGGGGATGCGGACGGTATAACGGGTGCGGCAGGAACCGGACAGATAGGTCAGTGCATCGAGATCAATCTGGGAGAAGCTTGCCTGATAATAGCAGGCGTCCGTATCGGACAGCGCCTGCCCGCCTTCTGCTGAGGTATAGAGTGCGCCGAACATGGAAGTGCTGCCGGAGGCACTCAGATCATAGGTCTTGCCGCCCATTACAGCCGTTGCACGGGACAACTCAAACATGACGTAATCCAGCGTTTCGCCAGGCTTTCCCTTGCCGGAAAACGCCTTGCTGAAATCGTTTTCGGAGAAGCGGACGCTGCCGCCAAAGCCGGCTGCATACTCGACACTGATGTTCTGTGCGGCAGCCGCAGCTGTAATTGTAACAAACGCGCCGACGGCAGCATACGTTTTGCCGTCTACGGTCACGCAGATGTTCAGCGGAAGCTGCACAGAAGAACCGCTTACGCCGCCCGCCTTAGTCAGCAGTTCGAGGCTCGACGAGGACGAACCGGCGGCCAGCGCCGTTGTAACCGGCTTGCCGTCACTTTCGCCTCGGAATGCGGCTACCCCCTCGCGGTAGGCTTCCCAAGTGATATCCGCGCCGCCGCCGAGGTATTCGCTCCATTCGCCGTCTGCCTCATCACAGCTGTAGACCGTGGCGGAAACAATGGTCGTGCTGCCCGCCGTGACGACCGCCGGGGCGGCGCTGACGGCAATTTTATAGGCTTCTGAACTGTTGCCTGCAAGTGCCGCCGGAATCAAAGCGGCCAGTACCGCGCATGCCAGAAGCAGCGCGGAGATCCTTTTCCAAACCTGTTTCATACCGGTACACCTCTTTCCGCAGCAAAGCGCCGCAGTATTTGTGATTTGAATCCAGTTTACCGTATCTTTTTGAAATTGCAATACTTTTGTAAATAATTCAGATTTTTTTCACAACTTGCTCCGCCAGCATCAGGCGAGGCGGAGTGACGCACAGGTGTGCAAGAATGGAGATTATAGAAGATTGGGCATAATGTACAAAAATATATATTAAAATTGCAACTTTATTCACGAAAATGTAAAAAACGCTTGACGCTTGGAAAAGAAAGCCTTATAATATGGCTATCAATTAAAACGTTTTCATTGAAATGGGAGCAGTCATGGCCATTGCGCACACAGAACAGGAGAATAGACGTGCCACCATGAAGGACGTCGCGCGCCGCGCAGGTGTCACTATCGGGACAGTCTCGCATGTCATCAACGGCACTGCACCCATCTCTGAGGAAACGACCGCCCGTGTGCGTGAGGCGATCCGCGAACTCAACTATGTACCGAATCTGGCTGCGCGCCACATGCGCCGGAAGGAAAAGCGGCAGATCGGCCTGCTGATCCCCAAGCTTGACAATAATTTCTACGCCCGTATTGCCAGCGTTCTGATGGAGGACGCATATCAGGAGGACTATACCGTCCTGATGCTGAGTTATGAATATTCCAGTGAAAAGGAAAAGCGCGGACTGGTCAATATGGTGCAGAATGATACGGAAACCATCGTCATTGTCAACGGCGAGGACGATGAGAACAGCATCCGCAAGCTGGTCGCAAGCGGCGTTCATGTTATTCTTGCCGACCGCCGCAGCACCATTCCGGGCACATCTTATATTGCCTATGACAACCATCAGGTTCTGCTCGAAACGATTGGATTTCTGAAGCAGAAGGGCTATCAGAGCATCGGATTTCTCTCCGAGCCGCCCAATATCAGCAACTTGTCCGACCGCTTCGCGGCCTATCAGAAGGGCCTTTCCCAGTATGGATATCCCTTCCGGCCCGAGCATGTGTTCATTTCCGATACCTTCCGCGAGGACCACTTCGGCAACGGCTGCCGGTATATGGAGCAGCTGCTGCGCACCCATGCGCGGCACGAACTGCCTGAGGCGTTCATCGTCTCGTCAGATCTGCTGGCTGTCGGCGTGATGAAAGCCATACAAGAGGCGGGCTATCGCATTCCGGAGGATTTTGCGATCGTCGGCTTCGACAATCTCCAGATTTCCGCCTGCGTTCAGCCGCCGCTCACCACAGTCTGTCAGGACCGGGCGCGGCTCGGCCATGAGATCTGGGAGCAGGCCAAAGCATGGCATGAGGGGCGGACACCGCAGAACGTCGTGCTCGGACAGTCGCTTATCATACGAGACTCCTGTTGAACAATTTGGAATTAAAACGATCTGACCAACGGATCAGCTAGAAAGAATGGATGGAAGGAGGATTCACGGAGGTCAGCACGTTTTAAGAATACACATTTACAGCACTAAAAATGGAAAGGACGGTTCATTCAAATGAAAAAGATCCTCGCATTGCTCCTGGCGCTGTCGATGCTCCTGTGTCTGGCAGCTTGTGCAGGTACCACGACTGCAAAGACCGAAGAAACCAAAACAGAAACTGCAAAGTCCGACAAGGATTACGAGATTGTCGTCGTCCCGAAGGATGCCTCGAACCCCTGGTTCGTCCGTATGGACACCGGCGTCAAGGAATACGCCGCAGAAACTGGGCTGAACGTCTATCAGAAGGGCACTGACGTCATCGATGCCACCAAGCAGGCCCAGCTTGTGCAGGACCTCATCGCGCAGGGTGTTGACGCCATCTGCGTCGTTCCGGTTGACCCCGAATCCCTTGAGCCCGTTCTCAAGCAGGCCAGAGAAGCTGGCATCGTCGTCATCGCGCACGAGGGTGCCAGCCTGACCAACGTGGACTATGACATTGAAGCGTTCTCCAACTCCGGCTATGGCGCGTTCATCATGGACAACCTCGCCGAAGCCATGGGCGAAGAAGGCCTCTACACCACCATGGTCGCTGACGTGACCAACGCTTCCCACAACGAATGGGCCGACGCTGCCGTCGCGCACCAGAAGGAAAAGTACCCCAACATGACGCTGCTCGAGGAAGAGCCGAGAGTCGAATCCCACGACAACGGCGACACCGCCTACAACGTTGCGAAGGAACTGTTCAAGAAGTATCCGGATCTGAAGGGCATCATGGGCACCTCCTCCTTCGACGCCCCGGGCATCGCAAGAGCCATTGAAGAACTCGGCCTCATCGATAAGGCGTTCACCTCCGGTACCGGCATGCCTGCCGACAACGCAGAGCTGCTGAAGAGCGGCGTTGTCAAGTCCCTGACGCTGTGGGATCCGGCTATCGCCGGCAAGGCTATGATCAGCCTGGCGCTGAAGGTCCTCAACGGCGAAGAGATTGGCGCGCCTGTTGATCTGGGTGTTGACGGCTACACCGCCATGACCTTCCGCGAGGGCAGCACCACCGTCCTCGAGGGCGAGGGCTGGGTCGTCATCGACGCAGAGAACGTTGATTCGTTCGGCTTCTAAATCAAGGATTCCGAATCTGTAGTGCAAAGAGGGCCGCATCCGCGGCCCTCTATACCCAAGCTGCAATCGGACAGAAGGAGGAATACCATTGGCTGAATACTTACTGCGGGCGCTGGATATCAAGAAATACTTTGCCGGCGTCAAAGCGCTCGACGGCGTTTCGCTGGAGATCCGTCCGGGCGAGATCCATTGCCTGGCCGGTGAAAACGGCTGTGGCAAGTCCACGCTGATCAAGATTATTTCCGGTGTTTATCAGCGCGATTCCGGTACCATCGAATTTGAGGGCCGGCCCCTGCAAAAGATCACGCCGCTTTCCGCCATTGAAAGCGGCATTCAGGTCATTTATCAGGACTTCTCCATTTTTCCGAACCTGAGCGTCATGGAGAATCTGGCGATCAACAGTCAGCTGGTCGCAAAAAAGAAATTTGTAAACTGGAAAGATATGCGCACGATCGCGGAGCAGGCAGTTGCGCGGATCGGCTTCACAGTCGATCTGGACGCCAGACTGGGTGAACTTTCTGTCGCGGAAAAACAGATGGTTGCCATCTGCCGTGCGCTGATGTTCAACGCGAAACTCATCATCATGGATGAGCCGACGACCGCCCTGACCCGGAAGGAGGTTCAGGCGCTTTTCCGCGTCATTCTGCAGCTGAAGGAACAGGGGATCGCCATTCTGTTTGTCAGTCATAAGCTGGACGAGGTCTTTGAAATCTCTGAGCGCTTTACCGTTTTCCGCAGCGGAAAGCTGACGGCTACAGGCAACACGGCGGAGTTGGACAATAAAAAATTCACCTACTACATGACCGGCCGCGAATTTGAGGAAAAGACGTTCCAGCCCTCCGGCCTGTCTGACGAGCCGCTGCTTGAGGTGCGCAATTTGGCGCTTCCCGGCAGCTATGAGGACATCAGCTTCTCGCTGCGCGGCGGCGAGATCCTCGGCGTCACGGGTCTTCTCGACTCTGGACGGACGGAACTTGCGCTGTCCTTGTTCGGCATCCGCCCTGCCCAGTCCGGCGAGATCCGCATCCACGGAAAGCCGACCGTGATCAAAAGCCCTCGTGCTGCGATTGAAAACGGCATTGGTTTCGTGCCGGAGGACCGTCTGAGCGAGGGCCTGTTCCTTTCGCAGAGCATCGCGGACAATATCGTAATCTCCGAAATCGACGATCTGACGAAAAAAGGTCTTGTCGATGCGCAGAAGACGAATGAGGAAATTGACTGCTGGGTCAAGGAACTGGCCATTGCCACGCCCAATCCGGCAAACGCCGCCTCCACGCTCTCCGGCGGCAACCAGCAGAGGATCGTGCTTGCCAAGTGGCTGGCCTGCCGCCCGCAGATTCTGGTTCTGAACGGCCCGACGGTCGGCGTTGACATCGGCTCGAAGCACGATATCCACGCGATCTTACAGTCGCTGGCCGGAAAGGGTATGGCGGTCATCATTATTTCCGATGACCTGCCGGAACTGCTGGAAAACTGCTCGCGCATTATGATTCTGAAGGACGGCCGCATCGTGGACGAACTGACGGCGGATGAAGCGAGCGAAAAGCAGATCCTGAGCAAGATGCTATAAGGGGGTGGGGGAAGTGCAGAAGACTATAAAAAAGCTGTTTCGTCAGAATGAAACCTATGTATTTTTGATCCTGCTCGCCCTGTCATTTTTGATTCAGGTGCGCTCAGGCCAGTTCTATACGTCTAATAACATCGTCGATATCGCCTCGGCTATGATCGTGCCGGGCCTGTTCGCCGTGGGCGAGTTTCTCGTCATTTTGTCCGGCGGCATCGACGTTTCCTTCCCGGCGCTTGCATCGCTGACGGCATATGCGACCACAAAGCTGTTTTTGAATCTGGATTATCAGGGAAGCGTTCTGTTCCCCATGCTGATGGCCATCGTCATCGGCGCGGTTCTCGGCATGTTCAACGGCTTCTTTGTCAGCTTCCTGCGCCTGCCCGCTATGATCGTGACGCTTGGCACTGCCAGCGTCTTCAAGGGCATCATGCAGGGCACGCTCGAATCGAAGCAGCTGGCTGTGATCCCGGCTGGCATGAAGGCCTTCGGCAAGCAGGCCATCTATACTGCGACAAACCCCGTCAGTGGCCTGTCGTCCAAGCTTCCGGCGGCATTTCTGGTGTTTGTTGGCGTTTTGCTCCTCACGTTCCTTGTGCTGCGCTATACCATGTTCGGCCGGGGCATCTACGCCATTGGCGGCAACGAATCTGCAGCCTATAACGCGGGCTTCGCCGTCAAGCGGACAAAGTTCCTGCTGTACCTGTTTGCAGGCGTGATCGCCAGCGTCGCGGGTATTATCCGCGTGTGCATGATGCAGCAGTGCCACCCGACCAATATGCTCGGCATGGAGATGAACATCGTCGCGGGCGTCGTGCTCGGCGGCACGGCCATCGTCGGCGGCAAGGGCACGCTGACCGGCTGCGTGCTCGGTACGCTGCTGATTGTGCTGGTGGAAAACTCCATGATCCTTATCGGCGTTCCGGTCGTCTGGAAGGACGTGTTTGTCGGCCTCCTGATCGTCATCGGTACCGCCGTCAGCGCGTATCAGGCGACGCACTCCGGCACGAAGCGCCGCACCAGAACGCAGGCAAAGGAGGCGCAGCATAATGGCTAATACAAAGCTGTCCGCAAAGCGCAGACTGAAAATGGACACGCATATTCGACGCCTGCTCATCATCATGGTCTGCTGGTTCATATTCATGGGCATCATGAAGGGCCGTAAATTCTATTCTGTCGTCAATTTCCAGACCATGTTTGCACAGTTCCCGGAATTCGGCCTCATGTCGCTTGGTGTTATGGTCTGTATGATCTCAAGCGGCATTGACCTCTCCACGGTCGGCGTGGCCAATATGACCTCCATCACCATGGCGCTGCTTATGCGCCGTATTGCAAACGGCGGAAGCGACCTGAGTCCTGTCTGGGTTCTGCCGATTTTCACGCTTGCGCTTTTGATTGGTGCGGCTGCGGGGCTTCTGAACGGTGTTCTGATCGCCAAGCTGAAGATCCCGCCAATCCTTGCTACGCTCGGCACGGGCGAACTGTTTTCCGGCATCGGCATTGTCTTGACTGGCGGCAGTGCCATCAGCGATTTCCCAGCAACCTATGCCTATCTTATCAATAATCGCATCGCGGGCATCCCCGTGCAGTTTTTGATCTTCGCTGCCGGCGCGGCTATTCTCTGGTTCCTGCTGAGCAGAACGACATACGGCAAAAAGCTGACCCTGCTCGGCAGCAGTGAAAATGTTGCGCGCTTCAGCGGCCTGAACGTCGATTGGATCCTCGTAAAGACCTATCTGATCTCAGGAATCTACGCGGCGGCGGGCGGTATGATTATGCTGGCAAACTATAATTCCGCGCGTGCGGACTACGGATCGAACTATACCCTGCAGTGCATCCTGATCGTTGTGCTCGGCGGTGTTAGCCCAAATGGCGGCAAGGGCAAGATCGGCGGCGTTCTGCTTTCGATTTTCCTGGTACGCGCGCTGGAAACCGGCTTGAACCGGTTCCCGCAGATCAGCAGCTACTATATCTCCCTCGTCTGGGGTGCAGTTCTGCTGCTGGTCATGGTTCTGGATTATCTGAACGAGCATAAAAGAATTAAGGCATGAAAGGCGGAAAACAAATGGAAAGACGCAGATTCGGGCAGGTCGGCCGGTTAAAGCCGGAGAAGCGGGACGAATATGTCCGCCTCCACGCAGAGGTCTGGCCGGACGTATTGAACATGATCACGGCATGCAATCTTGAGAATTACTCGATCTTTATCCGCGGCAACGTTGTTTTCTCGTATTTTGAATATACGGGCACGGATTACGAAGCGGATATGGCAAAGATGGCTGCCGATGAAACCACGCAGCGCTGGTGGCGCTGCACAAGACCCTGCTTTGAGGTCTATGACGAGGCCTGCGAAGAGGCGTTCTATACCGATATGGATTCTATTTTCTATTTAAAATAATAAGGAGGCTGCACCATGAAAACGATCAAGGACAAGCAGATTCTGGTCGGCGCGGACTTTGCAGGCTTCCCCCTTAAGGAAGCGGTCGTCGCGCATCTGAAAAAGAAGGGCTGGACAGTGACGGACGTCGGTGTCCGCACGGGCGATGAGGAGGATACCGACCTCATGTTCCACCGCATTGGCCTGCGTGTCGGTGCGATGATCTCCGAGGGCGAGTTTGAGCGTGCGCTCATCTTCTGCGGCACCGGTATGGGCATCCACATCGCGGCCAGCAAGTGCCCCGGTGTTCACGCTGGTGTCGTGGAGAGTGTCCCAGCTGCGCTGCGCGCTATCACCGGCAACGGCGTCAACGTTCTGGCCATGGGCGCGTTCTATGTTGCACCGCAGATGGGCAAGGATATTGCCGACGCGTACCTGAGCCACAATCTCGGCGACGGCTACGAATGGTGGCCGAATTTCTACGAGTTTCACAAGCTTGCCATCGACGAATTGAATGCGTTTGATTATGAAGCTTATAAGGCCAACGGTTTCAAACTCGAGCATCTGGGCGACTATCCCCTCGAACTTATGGACAACCCTAATACCTGATCTCAAAGCCGCCGCTCATCCGAGCGACGGCTTTTTGCTGAAAGCAATGCGCCTCCTCCGCGAGCAGCAGTACAAACACTGCCGGACGCAGAGGGGGCGTACTGTTACCGTCCCCGGTGCTTTTCCTTTCGTTTCTGCTGCCTGCGGTCAAACTTCAGCTGCTTTTCCGCGTCCCGCTGTTTGCGGGTGCGTGTTTCTCGTTCCAGCTTCTGTTCCTCCCGCTGCAGCTGCAATGCCTGCTGTGCCTTTGTTCCGACGCCGCCGCCGGAGGAAGTCCTTCGGATTTCCCTCTGCATACGCTTCGGATTTGCCGCATCCTGCCTGACAGCTGCCGCAACAGCCGGACTGAATCGGAGCCGCGCGTAGTTTTTCAGCACATACGAAAATACATCATAGTCCTTCGGTTCTGCGCCAAAGGTGACCTTGCAGACCGAGAGCGTCCCGCCCTCAAACCGCTCGAACACCCCGACCCAGAACGGCGCCTCAAAAAATACCGTCAGCCTTGTCAAATCACTGTCCATTACGAAACCCTCCATGAGGAACCTCTAATCCAATGCCTTTCGGCCTTCGCCGGGTCTTTTGGCCCAATCCTGCGGTATGAAAACTTGAAATACACAAAGTACTCCTGCGTTTTCATGTCTTGTCTTGGGGCAAAATCTCTCGCCGAATGCGTTCAGTCATTGAATCAGCGTTTCCTTTTTATTTTCACAGGAACGGACGACCCGGAGGGGAGGGTTACTTACCTGCGCCGAAGTGCAGACGGCTGGGCTACCTACCAGCTCTGGCAAGGCCGAAGGCCTCGCGTTGCGTTTTTATCCTGTGCGCGGCAGCCGAACGAACGTCTGCCGCCTGCACCCATAGTACCAGAAAAATGCTGATAAATCCAGTGCCAAGAAAAAATCCGCCTCAGTCTATCTGCGTGTAATCCTGAAGCGCTTTCTGAAGCGCGGCAAGCGCTTTTTTCTCAATCCGCGACACATACGACCGGCTGATACCACACTTCGCAGCGATCTCCCGCTGCGTCAGCGGTGTCCGGTCGCCGAGGCCGTAGCGCAGCGTTACGACCATTCGCTCACGCTCCGACAAAACCTCGTCCATGACCTCGTACAGCTTTTTGTACGTCTGCCGTGTGCTCAAGTCCTCGAACAGATCCTCATCCGAGCACAAAACGTCCATCAGCGACAACGCGTTCCCGTCTTTTCCTGTCTCAATACAATCCGAAAGCGAAACATCCCCCGCTGTTTTCTTCATCGAACGAAAGTACATCAGAATTTCATTTTCTACACACCTGGCTGCATATGTCGCAAGCCGTGCCCCCTTGCTGGAGTCAAAGGTCGAGATACCCTTGATAAGCCCGATCGTGCCGATTGAGATCAGGTCTTCCTGATCGGCGGACTGCGAATAGTATTTTTTCATAATGTGTGCCACCAGGCGGAGATTACGTTCAATCAGAATGTTGCGGGCCTCCAGATCGCCTTCGGCGCTGCGTTTTAAGTACATGCGCTCCTCTTCGGCGGTGAGCGGCTTCGGGAACGAGCCACCGCCGGAAATGCGCAGCGATGTGAGCATGCTGCTGAGCATCAGCCAGACTGCTGCGGAAAGCATGGGCTTTCACCTCCACAGAAAGCCTATGTCCGACCGGCAAGTCCAGATTCCGGTTTGCAAATATTTCGGGATATGGTATGATGGAGAAAAAGGAGGGCGCGTGATGAGGCGGTTTCTGCTTCGGCCGGTGTGGCTGGCCATTTTGATATGCGTTCTGGTTCCGACAGCTGCTCTGGCAGCGGAACCGGCAGAGCCTCTGACGGTGCGGGCCGTGTTTGAAGGGCAGCTGCCGCTTGCCGGAATGCGGTTTGACGCGTATCGGGTTGCAGACCGTTCCAGCGACGGGACGTGGAGCCTTGAGCCGCGCTTCAAAGCGTACCGGTCGCGGCTGGAAACGCAGAGCGGCGATGGGAACGCATGGGCCGCGCTTGCGCGTGTACTGGAGAGGGTGGCCTTGATGGATGAAGCCTGCCTGCCGGATGACTCCGCAGAGACGGACGAAGAAGGTGCGGCGGTCTTTGACGCGCTGGAGCCCGGTCTGTATCTGATGAGCGGGCAGAGCGTCTGCGTGAACCGGCAGATTTATACGCCATCACCGCTGCTGATCGTCTGCCCCACGGAGTGCGAGGCAGAGATGGAACTGACCTGCAGTTCGGAAAAGGCGGACTATTCCGTTCAAATCGTCTGGGACGATACACAGACGCCGGAGCAGCGCCCGGAATCGCTGACTGTCCAGCTGATGTGCGACGGAAAAGCCTATGGCCGCCCGGTTCTTTTATCCGAAGAACAGGACTGGCGGTATACATGGAGCAGTCTGCCCACGGCACATTACTGGGTGCTTGCGGAGCAGGCCGTTCCCGGCTACCTCGACGCAGAGGTGCAGAAAGAGGGGACAGCCTTCCGCATGACCTATGCCGCAGCGCAGCTGGAACCGGAGCCTCAACCGGAGACCGAGGAAGCGCCGGAAACCGGAAATCGCGGCTGGCGGTGGCGGTGCTCGTGCTGCTCGCTGCGGCAGGACTAATTTTGCGAAAAACACGGAAAAAATCAAAAAAAGCTTGACTGTAAACCTGCTTGATACTGTACGCTGAGGGCAGGAGGGATGTATATGACGATCAAGGAGGTCGAAACACTGTCTGGTCTGCCGCGGGCCAACATCCGGTATTACGAATCGGAAGGGCTGATCGCGCCCAAACGGGCGGAGAACGGCTACCGGGAATATTCACAGGCCGACATCGATGTGCTGCTGCGCGTGAAGCTGCTGCGGGCGCTCGGCCTGCGCATCGATACGATTAAATCACTTGCGGCGGGAACGCTCACGCTGGAGCGCGCGCTCGATGCACAGCTGGAGGAACTGCGTGCCGAGCAGGAGAACCTGGATGCTGCCGGACGTGTCGCCGCGGGACTTCGGCAGACGCACGCGGAATTTTCCACGCTCGACGCGGCGGGCTATCTCGGAGAACTCCTTGCCGCGTCCCAGACCGCGCTGCGGCAGGACGTGAAGCCGTATGTCCATGCGCCGGTGCGGCGGTACATCGCACGCAGCTTTGATCTTCTGCTGTGCTCGCTGCCGTGGCATCTAGTGCTGCAAGTCGCAGGCGTGGACACCAAGGCGAGACTGGCTTCTATCTGGCTGAGCATACTCGGTATGGCGGTGATGCTCGTGCTTGAGCCGCTGTTTCTGCATCTGTTCGGCACGACGCCCGGCAAATGGCTCATGGGCCTGCGCGTGACGGATGAAAACGGGAAGACGCTGCCGCTTGCCGCTGCGTGGATGCGAACATGGCGTGCCCTGTGGTATGGGTTCGGTTTCTCTATCCCGATCTACAGCATTGTTCGTCTCTACGCCAGCTGGAAGGCCGAGCAGGCCGAGCAGCCGCTCGAATGGGAGGACGGCAGTGAACTGCGGGCTGTGCCATGGAAAGCGTGGCGCGTTGCGGCGTGGGCCGCGGCGGTTCTGGCGTTGCTGGCCGCAACGGTGCTTGTGGGCCTCAAAACCTACCAGCCGACGTATACAGGTGATCTGACCGTGCGGCAGTTTGCGGACAATTACAACTACATTCACAGCACGGAGGGCCTTCTGAGCCGGGAACTGTATGACGACGGCACATGGGCGCCCACAACGCAGCTTGGCTTCAAGGTTATCCATCATACGAAAAATGTTCCGAATCTCAGCTACACGACAACGGACGGCAGACTGATCGGTATTTCTCTGCACATGGGGGCGGAAACCTGCGCCGGCTCTGTCTCAGGTCTGCCGCTCCGCGAACTCTATCTGACCATTCTAGCATTTGACGGCGCACGGCGTTCTGCTTCTGCCGATGAGGCGCTTACCGCTGCCGCGCAGCAGCTTCTGGACGAGCCGTTACAGGAACTTCACACGCAGGCTGCAGGCTATCGAATCGACTATTCGCTCACAATAACAGGTTTCACAGGCCTTGCCGAAGACGGTTCGCTGGAGCTTCCGCGAAATACGACCGGAAGCTATGAGCTGTCCTTCGAGATCCGGAAGCTGGATGAGTAACGCGACAGTTGTAGGGGCCGATGCCCACATCGGCCCGGCAGAATGCACTGTTTTTATGGAACTCTTCGGCGAATCCGTAACTTCCCGGCGGGTCGATGTGGGCATCGCCCCTACGAACAGGTGGGCAGCTGCCTGCTGCCTGACCTCTCGGGCGCTCCCGCGCCAGTGCACGATATGAAGCTTGCCGGACAATAAAAGGAGCACACTATGACGATCAAAGACATGGAAATGCAGACCGGGCTTGCGCGGGCGAATATCCGCTATTATGAAGCTGAGGGCCTGATTTCGCCGGAGCGGGCGGAGAATGGCTACCGGGAGTATTCGCAGGAGGATGCTGAAACGCTGCTGCGCGTGAAGCTGCTGCGGGCGCTCGGCCTGACGGTCGGGCAGATCAAGGCGATCGTGCGCGGCGAAACAGAGCTGGATGCGGCGCTTTCCGCGCGTATTGCGGCTATACAGAAGGAAAAGGCGGCACTTGACCGGGCGGGGGAGATCGCCGGACGGCTCCGGCAGGCGCATGCGCAGTTCCGGACGCTCGACGCAAGGCCGTATCTCGATGAAATGCAGACCGAGCGCGTGCTCGAACGCGATACGCTTCCGAAGGAGCATTTTCCGTGGCAGCGCTTCTTCGCGCGCCTGCTCGACGGCCAGATCTACCGGACGCTGTGGATGCTGCTCCTGCCGGCTCTTGGCTTCAACATGCTGAAAAACAGCCGGGGCGGCATGCTGTTTCTGGAGCTTCTGACGCTCGGCACGATGTTCCTGCTGGAGCCGCTGCTGCTGTCCCGGTTTGGCACGACGGCGGGCAAATGGCTCTTCGGCCTGCGCGTGACAAGCCCGGACGGCAGAAAGCTGACCTACGCGGAGGGGCGGGAGCGCACGGCGTACCTGTTCTGGTACGGAATCCGGCTGAATCTGCCGTTTTTCCGCCTGTACCGCCTGTATGTCAGCTATACCGACGAGCAGCAGGGGAAGGCGCTTCCGTGGGAGGACGGCTCCGAGCAGACCATCCGCGATCACGCCGGATGGCGCTTCGCGGCGGCAGCTGCACTTATGGCACTGCTGATCGCGGGCGGCGTTTTGCGCGTGCTGCTGCCGTATGGCCCGACCCATAGAGGCGAACTGACCATCGCGCAGTTCGCGGAAAACTACAACACGATCCTGCGCCAGTTTGGGGATTACGATGTTGAGCTGGATGAGACCGGCCGCTGGCAGGAGGAGTCGGAGTTTTCCATGGACGGCGGGACGGTCTCCGTGGCGTTCGGCGAACGCTATCCACAGCTTGAATATCAGACGGAAAACGGCGTCCTGACGGGCATTGTCTACCATGCGGAGGGCGGCGAAGCGGATAGCTGGATAAGCATCCCGTCCGGCTCCGTGATGCAGTACGCCCTGTTTGCATTCGCCGGAGCAGAGAAGGGCCATATCCTGCTCGATAAGCCCCTGCAGGAGGCTGCGTCCGAGCTGTCCAACTGCGTATTTTCCGAATACCACACCGTCGTGGACGGCGTCGCAGTCGATTATACCTATACCGACACCATAACCGATTCTGTGCGGACGCAGTACAGCTATACCCTCACGCTGCGCAGGGTGCAGAGGTAACAATATCAGCACTGGCGCGCCAGCACCCCGGCTCCCCTTTCAGGGGAGCCATTTTCTGCCCGCCGTGTCCGGCAGGGGAGGGGGATGCAAAGTGCTCCCACAAAAAACAACGCAATCCCGCATCGGAAAGTGGGATTTGTCGTTGACACTTTGGGATTCTTGCGATACAATAAGGTGAAATCAATACAAACCAACACAATCCCATTTTTGGTTGGATGATTTATGCAAGGTAAATGCAAGAAAGGAATGGAACGTATGAAAACGAAAGCTGTCCGTATCCATGGCAAAATGGACCTCCGCCTGGAGGAGATCGAACTCCCGCAGGTTGGCCCGGACGATGTTCAGGTGAAGGTCATTTCCGACTCGATCTGTATGTCAACCTACAAGGCCGCAGTTGAGGGCGAGGAGCACAAGCGCGTCCCAAATGATGTTGCAGAGCATCCCACGATCGTTGGCCATGAATTCTGCGGCGTGATCACCGAGGTCGGCGAAAACTGGAAGAATAAGTACAAGCCCGGTCAGGGCTTCGCCATCCAGCCTGCCCACTTCTACAAGGGCTCCCAGATGGCCCCCGGCTATTCCTATCAGTACTGCGGCGGCGACAGCCAGTATTCCAACATCCCCATCGAAACGCTGCTGACTGACAATCTTCTGACGTATAATTCCGATACCTATTTCTACGGCTCTCTGGCAGAACCGATGAGTTGCATCATCGGCACGTTCCATGCCATGTACCACACCAAACCCGGCTCCTATGAGCATCAGATGGGTATTGTCGAGGGCGGCAAGATGGCAATGCTTGCTTCCGTCGGCCCCATGGGCCTCGGCGCGATCGACTATGCGCTGCACTGCGACCGCCGTCCGAGTCTGCTTGTCATTACCGATATTGATGATGCCAGACTCGAACGCGCCCAGAGCATCTACACCGTTGAGCACGCGAAGGAAATGGGTGTTGAACTGCACTATGTCAACACGGCCAAGCCCGGCTGCGATACCAACTATCTGCGTGAACTCTCCGGCGGCACTGGTTATGATGATGTGATCTGCTTTGCACCGGTTCGTCCCGTCGTTGAGCAGGCCGGCGATATCCTTGGTTTCGACGGCTGCCTCAACTTCTTTGCTGGCCCGACCAACAGCCAGTTCAAGGCGGAATTCAACTGGTACAACGTCCATTATCTCTACACCCATGTGGTCGGCACCTCCGGCGGCAATACCAGCGACATGAAGGAAGCCATTGAGATGATGACCTCCGGCAAGATCAACCCCGCTGCCATGATCACCCACATCGGCGGTCTGAACGCTGTTGTCGATACCGTTCTGAACCTGCCGAAGATTCCCGGCGGCAAGAAGCTGATCTACACCCAGATCGAACTGCCCCTGACGGCAATCGCCGATTTCGGCAAACTGGGCGAAACAGATCCGCTGTTTGCAAAGCTTGACGAGATCACCAAGCGCCACAACGGCCTATGGAGCGCGGAAGCGGAAAAGTATCTGCTGGCCAACAAATAATTTATTGAAATAAAATAGGAGTGAAACACTTATGGCAGAAGGCGTATTGATGCCCAAGGAAGGCATAACAGTCGAATCTTGCATCATTGGCGAGTGGAAGAAGAACGTCGGCGATCAGGTAAACGTCGGCGACATCCTCTTCACCTATGAAACCGACAAGGCGGAATTTGAATGCGAATCCACCGCAGCCGGTACCCTGCTTGAAAAATTCTACGAAGACGGCGACGAGGTTCCGTGCCTGGTCAACGTCTGCGCCATCGGCAATCCCGGTGAGGACACCTCCGCGCTGAAGAACGCGCCCGCAGCCTCCGCTGCTCCCGCTGCCGCTGCAGCAGAAGCGCCCAAGGCGGCTGCTCCCGCTGCCGCAGCTGCTCCCGCGGGTCCCTGCGCGCAGGCCGTTATCATGCCGAAGGAAGGCATCACGGTCGAGTCCTGCATCATCGGCGAGTGGAAGAAAGACGTCGGTGATTCCGTCAATGTCGGCGATGTCCTCTTCTCTTACGAAACCGACAAGGCGGAGTTCGATTGCGAGTCCACCGCAGCCGGCACGCTTCTTGCAAAATTCTATGAAGACGGCGACGAGGTTCCGTGCCTTGCAAACGTCTGCGCCATCGGCAATCCTGGCGATGCGTTTGAGTTCCTGAAGCCCGGTGCAGAAGTTCCGGCTCCCGCAGCTGCTCCTGCCGCAGAAGAAGCGGCCCCCGCAGCTGTTGCCGCGCCTGCCGCCGCAGCCGAGTTCAAGGCTATTTCTCCGCGCGCCATGGCCAAGGCTGTCGCAAACAATGTCAACCCGGCTCTCGCCACCGGCACCGGCCCCAACGGCCGCATCATCGAACGCGATATTGACAAGCTGCTCGCCTCCGGCGCAGCCGCTGCATATGCTGCTCCCACCGCAGCTGCTCCCGCAGCCGCTGAATTTGAAGACGTCAAATGGAGCCCCGTGCGCAAGGCAACGGCCAAGTCCATGACTAAGAGCCTTTCCACTATGGCGCAGCTTACGCAGCAATATTCCTTCGATGCAACCCAGATTCAGGCCTACCGCGCCATGCTCAAGCCGCTCGACGCGCCCATGGGCAAGGTCAGCCTGAATGACATGGTCATGTTCGCCGTTGCAAAGACCATCAAGTCCTGCCCGGATCTGAACGCCAACGTCCTCGAAGAGAACGTCGTCCGTCACTTCAACACCGTCAACCTCGGCTTTGCCTGCGATACCCCGCGCGGTCTGATCGTCCCCACGATCTTTAACGCCGACCAGATGACGCTGCTCGAACTCTCCATGGAAGCCAAGAGACTTGCAGCAGAGGCCCGCGAAGGCAAACTCAGCCCCGATTACATGTCCGGCGCGACCTTCACCATCTCCAACATCGGCTCGTTCGGCTGCGAGGCGTTCACGCCCGTTATCAACCCGCCTCAGACCGGCATTCTCGGCGTCTGCAACATCCAGACGAAGATCAAGTCCGCGAAGGACGGCGTCATCGAGACGTACCCGGCCATGGGCCTGTCTTTGACCTTCGATCACAGAGTCATCGACGGCGCACCCGCTGCGCGCTACATGAGCGAACTGTGCAAGAGCCTTGAGAACTTCATGACGCTGCTTGCCAAGTAAGAGAAAGGAAGGACGAAATTATGCCGAAATCTTTGTATATCGATCCTGTAAAAGTCCGCGAGCCCGGCTATATCCACTTTGAAGATATTCCCGTCTGCCAGTATAACAAGACCATCAAGCAGGAACTGGACGAGGGCAATTACACCAAGGAAGATCTCATCCGCATCTACCGCGATATGGCGATCTGCCGTGAGTTTGAGCATATGCTCACCCTCATCAAGACGCAGGCCAACTACAACGGCGTCGAGACGACCTATCCCGGCCCCGCGCACCTGTCCCTCGGTCAGGAAGCTTCCTGCGTCGGCGAAGCGTACCTTCTGACGAAGGACGACATCACCTTCGGTTCCCACAGAAGCCATTCCGAGATCCTCTCCAAGGGCCTGAGCTGCATCAACAAGCTCTCCGATGAAGAACTCATGAGCACCATGGAAACCTTCCTCGGCGGCAAGACCCTGGCAGCCGTCAAGAAGTTCGCCGATACCTCCGACGTCAAGGAGCTGGCCATCCGCTTCCTGCTCTACGGCACCGTTGCTGAGATCTTCGCCCGTGAAAACGGCTTCCATCACGGCATGGGCGGCTCCATGCACGCGTTCTTCCTGCCGTTCGGCATCTACCCCAACAATGCAATCGTCGGCGGTTCCGCTCCGATTGCAACGGGCGCTGCACTGTACCAGAAGAATAACGACAAGAAGGGTGTTGTCGTCTGCAACATCGGCGATGCGTCCCTCGGCTGCGGCCCGGTCTACGAGGCAATGAACTTCTCCGCTATGGATCAGTTCAAGACCCTCTGGGAAGAAGGACGCAAGGGCGGTTTGCCTATCATCTTCAACGTCTTTGATAACTTCTACGGCATGGGCGGCCAGACCATGGGCGAGACGATGGCCTATAACATGCCCGCACGGCTCGGCGCAGGCATCACCCCGAGCCAGATGCACGCCGAGCGTGTTGATGGCTGGAACCCGCTGGCCGTCATCGACGCGTACAAGCGCAAGATGGAACTCATCAAGAACAACGAAGGTCCGGTCCTGCTCGACGTCGTGACCTACCGTCTGGTCGGCCACTCCACCTCGGATCAGAATGCCTACCGCACCAAGGAAGAGATCGAGGATTGGCGCAGCCACGACCCGATCGTCAAGTTCCGCGAGGCTCTCGTAGAAGCAGGCGTCGAGTCCGACGAGTTCTTTGCCAAGCTGCTGCAGGACACCGCTGACCGCATGACCATGATCTGCCGCGCAGCCGACGACAAGGAGATTTCTCCGTATGTTGACTTCGACAAGAATCCGGACTATTTGGCAAATCTGATGTTCTCCAACGAGCATGTCCGCTCCATGGGCGCGCCCGATCAGAAACTGAACGTCACCGGCCCGAAGGAAAGCTGCAAGCGCTATGCAGACCTTGCCAAGAAGGAGCACTATGCGTTCGATAAGGACGGCAATAAGTTCTCCGACATGAAGGTCTATAACATCCGCGACGCCATCTTTGAGCCGCTGATCAACAAGTATTATGAGGACCCCACGCTTGTCGCCTACGGCGAAGACGTGCGCGACTGGGGCGGCGCTTACGCCGTCTACCGCGGCCTGATGGACGTGATCCCGCACTCCCGCCTGTTCAACTCTCCGATTTCCGAGGCTGCCATTGTTGGCACTGCCGTCGGCTACTGCATGTGCGGCGGCCGCGCGGTCGTCGAGTTGATGTACTGCGACTTCCTTGGCCGTGCAGGTGACGAGGTCTTCAACCAGATGTCCAAGTGGCAGGCTATGTCTGCCGGTATTCTCAAGATGCCGATGATCCTGCGTATGTCCGTCGGTGCAAAGTACGGCGCGCAGCATTCTCAGGACTGGGTCGCCATCGTCTCTCACATCCCCGGCCTGAAGGTCTTCTTCCCGGCTACTCCGTATGAGGCCAAGGGCATTATGCAGGCGGCTCTGAACGGCACCGATCCCTGCGTCATCTTTGAGTCCCAGCGTATCTATGGCAAGGGCGAAGAGTTCCACGAGGGCGGCGTTCCCGCCGAAGAATATGAGTGGGCACCCGGCGCAGTCAATAAGGTCCGCGACGGCAAGGATCTCACCATCCTTACCATCGGCGCAACGCTCTACCGCGCGGTTGACGCAGCCAAGATGCTTTCGGAGAAATACGGTATCGAGGCCGATGTCATCAATATGCCGTCTCTGGTTCCTCTGGACTACACCGACCTCATTGCGTCTGTCAAGAAGACCGGCCGTGTCGTGCTGGCTTCCGACGCCTGCGCAAGAGGCACGTTCCTCAACGAGATCGCGGAGAATCTGACCAACATGTGCTTCGATTATCTGGATGCGCCTCCCGTCGTCATCGGCGCGCGCAACTGGATCACCCCGCCGCACGAGTTCGACAAGTATTTCTTCCCGTATGCCGAGTGGATCATCGACGCGGTCAACGCCCGCCTGATCCCACTGGAGGGCTATACCTCCACTACCACTCCCGACGAGGCTGAGATCATCCGCCGCAACAAGCTGGGCGTGTAAAACCAGAAATCCCCGCGCAGATCTGATCTGCGCGGGGATTTGAAAGAAGGCCTTGACAAACGTACCAAACGCCGCTATAATATCTATGTTTTCCGGGTCATAGCACCGAACGGGAAACAGCACAGCTTTATAAATGGGCCTGTAGCTCAGCTGGGAGTGCAAGCGGTACGGTTTTAGCTATCGTGTTGTATCTCATGCGGGAGCCACGCGGTTCACCCACAAAAGTTCATAAAAATGGGCCTGTAGCTCAGCTGGGAGAGCGTTCGGTTCGCATCCGAGAGGTCGAGAGTTCGAGTCTCTTCAGGTCCACCAAAATGTTCGGAGTTTTCTGATTTTTGCAGAGGATTCCGAACTTTTTTGTATCTTTCAAAATCAAGCGCTCTCAACAGTCGTAATTCTGCCACCATTCGGTTCGCATCCCACACAAAGCCGTCTGAAATCATCAAAGGAAACCCGAAATTCGACTTCCAACCGATAATCCCGGTACACATAGACGGCCTTGATAAGCTGCGATACGATCATCTTCTTTGCTTCAAAGGTGCAGTTGTCGTAAAGGTCAGCCCAGCTTTCCAGCTTTTCAAATTCGGCCTGTTCCTGCGCGGCACTTTCCAGTTGACGTTCCATGTCGGCTTTTTGTGCGTCTACCTCCTGCGAAAGTTCTGCGATTTCTTCTTTGCATTTTGCAACAAGGCTGTTCAGAAGGTCAACATTCAAGCGGCTTTTGCCACGAATGACATTGATCGTTTCGGCTTCATAGTCGGAAAGTTCCTTTTGCTTTTCCTCCAGCCGCATAGCAGACATTTTGTAGCGGCTTCTGGCAAGCGCTGTGGATTTTTCGTGCTGTTCGGCAATCAAGCTATCCTTGGCAGAAACACGGATTCTGGAGAGCTGGTAGCGCACCAGAGCGTCCACAATTTCATCCAGCTTGATAACGCCGTAGCCGGATTGACCGTCGCAGAGGTCTGGGTGCCGGGCCTTAAAATGGCATTGATAACGGCTTTTGACCTGATTGCGCACCGTTCCATCTTTGCGGATATACTTCTTGCCGGAGGTCGTCAGCGTCAGCCGGTTTTTACAATGCCCGCAGAAGATATTCCCTACCAACAGAGAACTGCCGCGCAGATTCAGCGGCGTATCCGCATGGTGCGTTGTGCGTTTTTCCATTAACTCCTGCGCTCGTTGAAAGGTCGCTTCGTCCACGATCTGAAGCTCGGGAATGATTTCCGATTCCGCGTTTCCATTTGAAATCACACCCGTGTATAGCTTGTTCTTTATCATGCGGACGATCGTTGTATTCGGAATCATGGAACCGTCTGCGCGGCGAATCCCATTTTCCAAAAGGTAGTGGGAAATCCGTTGAGCGCCGCAGCCTTCGTTGACGTATTTGTAAAAGATGAAACGCACGATTTCTGCGGCGTCCTCGTCGATTACAAAATCGTTGACCTCTTGATTCTTCTTGTTGATCCGTCCCTGCTTCTGGAGCTTGTAGCCAAATGGTACAATGCCGCCGGTGAAGCAGCCGTCCTTTGTAAGCTGCTCCATGCGGGTTTTCACGCGCACGGAGGTTTTGATGCTCTCGCCGGATGCCTGCCAGTAGCGGATATAGTTAAGCAGCTTGTCAACATGATTGTCGAACCGCTGCTGCCCCTCTACGGCGCTCCAAACTTCAACGCCATTACGGACAAACCACTCTACGACAAAGGGCGTTTCGTCATCTCTACGGCCGAGACGGTCAAACATATAGACAAGCAGAATGTCAAAGCTCCCGGCAACGGCTTCCTGCTGCAATTCCTGCATGGCGTCACGCTCTTTTGCAGATTTTTTGAAACCGGATACGCCTTTTTCGTAAAACTCATTTTGTAAAACCCAGTCAGGGTGTGATGCGATGAACTCCCGGCAGTATTGCCGCTGCATGGGAATATCATCTTTTTCAACCTGACCGATTGTTGATACGCGATATAAGCAATTTACTCGTTTCTTTTGTTCCATAACATACACTCCATTCTGAGAAAACGTGTGTATGTCCTTGTTCTCTATTTGATTTTCAAGGTACATTTTATAGTGCAATTATAGCATATTTCGGATAATTTATCAAGTTTTGCAGATGTTATTATAAAATCCATAGGAGAAAACCGAACGTTTCAGCGTTTCTGTAATATGCGGATCATCTTGCTCTGCATACTTTACAGAGATTGCGACACCGCCGAAAGATAAGATTTCTTCCTGCTTTTTCGGCTCGGATTCTTCGATCTGCTTGTCCATAGAAGAACCTCCAGAATAAATATTGTTTTTCTCATAGGTCAGACAGACGGCAGTGGCAAACTGCTCCATAGGCGTTGCACCTCCCTCCATGCTGATGGCGGGGCGTTCCATTCTGTGACGTATGGCTAACGCAAGTATCATTGTTCTTTGTATGCGGTCGTCGCACGATCCAGCCATGAATCGCTCTCCATGCCGGTGTTTCTCGCTCCGCGCCGGAACCGGTATCACCTCCCATTCCGCGCATCCCCGCGCACCCATAGGCTCGCACATACAAAACGTATCTGTTGACCCTATTCAGTTGTCAAGCGGGATTGTCAGCCCGCAAAAGCGTATTCATAACAATGCGCTTTTCCAGAATGGCAATCGAGTATATTGCTGCGGACTGCTGCCCCGCAGACTGGACAGACCTGCCCGTCTTACGCAAACGCCATGCCGCATAATCACATAGGTTTCAGATTGCGAACAAATTACGTCTCACCGTGGGACGTATTTCGACAGATTAGGACTCAAATAATGCTCAACACAGTTAACCATTCCGGTCTGCCCAAAGCTTTGCCGAAATCAATGAAATCAGTTCCTTTGCAGTGGGAGGGTCCTCAATCCAGTATGCACGCAGCTCTCGCCTACGACCGTTTTGCCAAATGTCTTTGGCTGCGCGGTTCAACGCCCGCGAAACTGCTTCGTTGGTGCGCTTTCCTGTCCGCTTGCGGACTTCATTGCAGATGAGGTGCATTTTCGGCATATTTGGTTGATGATCGATTGCAACGTCAATCGCATGACATAAAATGCAGTAACATTCTTTTCCGCGTGTCTCGACGATGGAGTATATAGCGTTCTGAACATCTTTCATGTTATACATTCCTTTCCCGTTCGAGCTGATATAAGCATAATACATTTTTACATACTTTTCAGGATTTTTGACAAACTTTGACCTTCTTAGACAAACTTTGACGAACAAAAATAAAGCAGAGAGCAAACTGTTCCGATTATACCTTCCATCCTATGATCTGCGTTGATTATACGGTTAGATAAAAAGAAAAGGCTTCAAAATACAATGGGAAGTCATTTTGAAGCCGTTGCCTGAAGATGAAAAGAACCCGGCTGCATAATTTACGCAGCCGGGTTCTTTTGGAAGATTGGCAATTGTACTTTACACGCCACAAGGTGGGGAAAATCACGTATTGGAATCTTTTGGATGCCTATCCGCTTCTGTTTTGCTGTCCAATTCGTTGTGCCGCATGGGACGCATCGGCTGATAGGTAAGGCCAAGGCAATCGGGCGGCCATTTCTTCATATCACGGCGGATCATGTCCTTCGCAAGTGATTTCGCAAGAAGCTTCATTTTTTTGTTTTCCATTGTTTACATATCTCCTTTTCATATATCTGCTTTCCGTATTCCATTATTAGTAAAAAGGCAGTAAAGCCTAGTCCGAGTGCAAGTCCATTGGCGAAGGCATAGAACTGCATGCTCAAACTCAGAATTAGCGCCATATCCAATATTAGCACGGTTAGCATTGCCATATGTTTTGATGCTGCCAGTTCTTCCTTCGTCATGTGAAGGTTCGGATGATCGTAAGGGGCAAACAAGAAAATCGTGATGGTTGACGATGCAAGGACCCAGAGGAGTGCAATAGCTCTCAAATTCGGTAAAATCAGCAAAAACAACACGCATTCGCTACAAACAGAAAACAGCAAGCAGCCCGCAAAAGTTTTTGAATGATAGCCATTTGTGCGTACACGAAGCAGGAAAAAACTCAAATAAAATGCAAATGACGCAGAAAATGAAGAAAGCAACCATCCTAATGGGAATAAAAAGCAGAGCGTAATTAGTTTTTCGCAGCGTTGCACAAGGCCATATGAGAACCACTCCGCATCGCTCGAGGATATGATATCTTTTCGCACACAGTATTCTGTAAATTGCGCAATCACATTCATTTCTAATCATCACCTTACGCGTTTGATTATATCGGGTTTTAGATTGCTTTCAACGATTCCGACATCAAAACAGGTTTTCGCGGCACGAACGCGGAAATTTCGTCCAAACAGCAAAACCGCTGGAACGGAGCATGTGCTTCTGCACTTCTCCGGGCCCAGCGGTTCACTACCAGTTATTCTTCTAATTTGGTTGGAATTTCTGCCGTGAACTGAAACCAACCGTCTTCATAATCGTATACATACTCTGCGTGTAGGCTAGCAAGAATACGGCAAACGCTAGGAAGCCCAAAGCCGTGTTCGCTTGCGGATAATTTCGTTGTTGCAATTCCGTGTTCTGTAATGAGAACCGGAGGACTGGTATTCCGAATCGAGAGAAAAAAACCGTTTTTTTCAAGTATTGTGCATTGGATCTGGCGTCCTGTTTCTATCCGTCGGCACGCTTCAATTGAGTTGTCTAACAAGTTTGACAGCAGAACGACCAGTTTACTTGCGGATAACTGGATGCTGGAAAGATCGTTGATACAAAACTGCATCTCAATCTGCGATTCAATCGCTGTCTGATATTTCTGATTCAAAATGGCATCGATAATCGGATGATGTGTATTCACAATCAAAATTCGGCTCGTTTGCGCTTGGTTCAACTCCTGAACGTATTTCGCTGCAGTTTCATAGGCTTTCTGCGAGAGCAAGTCAGAGATGGTACATAGATGATTCTGAAAGTCGTGTGTGCTTTGACGCTGCTGTCGATATGCCTTGTCTAAGGCAAGAATACTGGCGGTTTGAATCTCCATCTGCTGAGATAAGATGTTATTCTGCTGCTTTACCTCTGTATCACGCTCAATCAGCGAGACAACATAGACAATTGCCACATTGGCAATACCGAGAAAGATACAGAAAAATGCCACCGGCTGCGTGAGTTCCCGTTGATCTCTACAAATCAGGAATAACGCTATCAGCATAAAAAGGCTTGTCAATGGAAAGAAGCTGACAAGCAGCATCCATTTGGGGCGCAATGGGTGAATTCGATGAAATGGATGTAATCGTGTGATAAGCCACGCCAGAAAAACGGACAGGATTTTTCCAGCTGTCACCAGCACGGTATACATTCCTTTTTTCCAAACCAGTTCGTCCAGACTGACTCCTAAAACAGTTGACGCACAAAAAAGAATAATTGCGTCCATTGCGGCTATCATGATATAGTCCAGCAAGCCGATGAAGATACGCTGCTCCAAACGACCCTTAAACAAAAAGACGATCAGGCAAAGGCCAAAGGCAAGCGCACACAGCCTGCGCGCAAGGGACGGTATCGTAAGGCTTTGATTTAACAATGACAGAGTGCAAATACAAAGAGCGGTTAGAATCGTTTGCTTGCCATTGTATCGGTATGGTAAAAAAGCGGATGCGAACAGGAAAAAGGCTACGCATTCCAGAACAAACCACAGCGTACTAATTATGTATTCCATGTCTGTGCACCTTTCCACAGAAGATATGCCCGTTTGAT